>Ga0265295_1001467_pt1 | contig 41375 bp, 31 predicted proteins | sample Munlansysbiofilm_FD_192503 | JGI IMG/M metagenome (GOLD analysis project Ga0265295, IMG submission 192503) | Leachate microbial communities from a municipal landfill in Southern Ontario, Canada - Methane capture system biofilm | ecosystem: Engineered > Solid waste > Landfill > Unclassified ... | reverse complement strand
GGCGCCGATATACACATGACCGTAGGTGTGACCGCCGAGAATACGGTAGATGGGGCAGACATTGGCGCAGGCCCCGCAGCGGATGCAGCGCAGCACTTCGGAAAACACGGGGTCTTTGGCAAGGGCGAGACGGCCATTGTCGAGAAAGACGATGTGCCGGGTTTTGGCTTCTTTGTCCGATGCACCGCAGGGGGGCTGGCCCTTGATCCAGGTCACATAGGAGGTGATGCCCTGACCCGTGGCGTTCCGGGTGAGGCCTTTTAGGGCGGTGAGGGCGGTTTTGAGATCCGGGATAAGCTTGTCCACACCGGCAAGGGTGACATGCACCCGGGGCAGGGTGGTGGTGAGCCGGGCGTTGCCTTCGTTGGTGACAAGGCCGATGGCTCCGGAGTCCGCCATGGCGAAGTTGGCTCCGGAGATCCCCATGTCCGCCTCAATGAAGCGGGGGCGGAGCTGTTTTCTTGCCACCTTCACAAGTTTATCAATGTTCTCCGGGTCCTGTTTTTCTCCGGATACGCCGGTGAAAAGATCGCCCACCTGATAGCGGGACAGATGGATGGCGGGCATGACCATGTGGGAAGGGCCTTCGTGGCGGAGCTGAATAATCCATTCCCCGAGGTCTGTTTCCGTTACCGTGAGGCCCTGTTTTTCGAGATGATCGTTGAGAAAGGTTTCCTCAGCGGTCATGGATTTGGATTTCACGATGGTTTTTACATTGTTTTCCTTTGCGATGGCCGCAATGATGGCATTGGCCTCCTGAGCGGTTTTCGCAAAATGCACCTTCACCCCGTCGGCTTCCGCATGACGGGTGAATTCTTCCAGCAGTTCCTCAAGCCGTGGCAGGGCCGCACCTTTGGCACAGGCGATTTCCTCCCGAAGTCCCTCAAGATCCATGCCGCTGAAGGCCTTGGCCCTGGAAGCCTTGTAGCTGACGGCAAAGTTGTTGAGGGTGGTCTGGAGAAATTTTTCCTTCAGGGTCTGACGGATCTGATCCGTGTAGTCCTTCATGTTCTGGGGTGTTTTAATCATTGGCTTTTTCCTCCTTGCAAAGGATGTGCAGGAATTCAGGCCCGTGTACGCCAATGCTCAACACCCGTTCAATGTCTGCGGTACGGCTGGGGCCGGTGATGAAGGCCATGTAGGCGGCCCCCTTTTCCTTGAGAGCCGCGTCCAGATGGGGGGTAAGCTCATCCGTGGTGGGGAAGAGGGTGGCGGGGTTGAAAACACAGACATGGGTTTCCGCCAGCATGGTGGCGATGCGGAGATTTTCGTCCGTGGAGCGCAGCACCAGGCTCCCCGTCTGGGCGATGCCCCAGGTGGCGGGGGTCAGCCCTGTGTGGATGCCCGTGAGGTGCGGCCTGAAAGGCGGCTCCAGAACGGTGATGTCCCTGGCTTTGGCCTTTTCCTTTAAATCCGGAAGGAGAATGGCAAGGGATTCTTCGTCAAATCCTGCAAGGGCGATGGTCTTTCCGCCCTGGTCTGCGGTGAGATTCACGGTATAGGTCGCAACAGCCTCAAGGCTTTCCACGGTGCTGACCACGGACTGCACCAGCTCCGCCTTTTCCTTAAATTGCTGCATCAAGGGAGTGTTTTCCATGGTGTCTCCTCAAGGTGATTTCCTGAAATGGAACCACCTGATGGCACCCTCTCCCTCTGGGAGAGGGCCGGGGTGAGGGTTCAGATTGATGGGACATTCAATCCCCGAAATATCCTAAAGCCCTTCGGCGTAAAGTTCGATGCTGTGTTTTACCCGCACGGCATCCCCCTTGCGGGAGAGCATGTCCGTAAGCTGCATCATGCAGGCCGGGCAGCCCGTGGCCACGATGGCCGCCTGGCTTGCCACAATGTTGTCGCGCTTTTTCTGGCCGATCTGGGTGGAGGTCTCATAGTGCTGGAGGTTGAAACTCCCGCCGGAACCGCAGCAGGTGTTGGCATCCTTCATTTCTTTGATGCTGTACTTTCCGCTGGCCTGGATCAGGGCGCGGGGCTGGGAGAAAACGCCCAAGGATTTTCCAAGGTGGCAGGGATCATGGAAGGTGACGGCTTCCTTGCCCGTGGCCTCTTTGGCACGAACGCCCACCTTGTCCACAAGAAACTGGTTGATGTCCATCACCTTGGCACTGAAGGCTTCGATGTCCCGCCTTTCCTTCATGCCGAGATTTTCCGCCATCATGGGCCAGACCTTTTTCAGGGTGGCGGTGCAGGTGGCGCAGGGGGTGACCAGCACGTCAAAGCTTTTACCGGAAAAACAGTCGAGGTTGTGGCGAAGAAGCTTTTCAAAGGATTTCGTGTCTCCGGAAGCGAGGGCCGGCATACCGCAGCAGGCCTGATTTTCCGGGAGAAACACGCCCACACCGTGGTGCTTTAAGGCTTTGAGTACGGCCTCGCCGATGCCGGTGTACATCTTGTCCACAAGACAGCCCGGATAAAAGGCCACCCGCAGTCCGGAGCTTCCCGCAGGCGTATCGAGGAAGGGATGGTCTTTGCGGAAGGGTTTTGCCGCAAGGGGAACGATGTGGCGATTTCCCAGAATGGCGGAGAGCATGGGCGCGCAGGAGGTGCCATGGTAGGCATTGGCCTTTTTGGTCATGATCCCCTGGAATTTCGAGCCCATGTCCACAAGGCGGTTGAACAGCTCCGGGTGGGTGAGGGTGCCCCGGAAGATGGCCTTTTTCACGGGAGAAAGGCCGGAATATTCCGTAAGGGCTGCACGGGCTTTCAGGAAGATGTCCGTGGCCTTGACCCCGCTGGGGCAGTTGGCGGAGCAGGAGCCGCAGAGCAGGCATTTTTCAAGTTTGCATTTGACGCCTTCGGCATCGTGGATGAGCTGGTGGCTGAGGCCGTCGAGAAGGGCGATCTTGCCCCTGGCCACATCCCCCTCGTTCAGGGTCTGGGCAAAGACCGGGCATACGGACTGGCACATGCCGCAGCGCATGCACCCGGCCAGCATGTCGTCAATTTCCTTGAGCAGGGTATGTAAGCGTTTCAGATCCCCCATGGTGTCAGCCTCCGATGATCTTGCCGGGATTGAGGATGTTTTTCGGATCCACGGCACGTTTGATTTTTCTGGAAAATTCGATGGAACCCCTTCCTACTTCCTTTTCCATGAATCCGGCCTTGGCAAGGCCGATGCCGTGTTCTCCGGAAAGGGTTCCGCCCATGCCAAGGGCCAGCTCGAAGATTTCTTCAATGCCCTTTTCCACCCTGTGCCATTCTTCGCGGTTGCGTTTGTCGCAGAGGATGGTGGGATGCAGGTTGCCGTCGCCCGCATGGCCGAAGGTGCCGATGGTGAGCTTGTGTTTTGCTGCAATGGCATCCAGGCCGCGCACCATGTCGGGGATGCGGCTTCTGGGGACAGTGGCATCTTCCAGTACCGTGGTGGGCCGGAGTTTGGCAAGGGAGGAAAGGGCGGCCCTGCGGGCTTCCCAGACTTTGTTGCGTTCTTCCGCCGTCTGGGCCACCTGAATGCGGGTGGCCCCGTTGGCCTTGCAGATGGTTTCCACCTGATCGGCCTCTTCGGCCACCTGGGCCGGATGCCCGTCCACTTCGATGAGCAGAAGGGCCTTGGCTTCCGTGGGAAGCCCTGCCTTGGCAAAGTCTTCTACGGTGCGGATGGTGAAGTTGTCCATGAACTCCAGGGTGCAGGGAATGATCTTGGCGGCGATGATGGCGGCCACGGTTTCAGCGGCCTGATCCACGGAATCGTAGATGGCCATCATGGATCTGGAAGCCCTGGGGGGCGGTACCAGTTTGAGGGTGATCTGGCTATAGACTCCGAAGCACCCTTCGCTGGCCGTCATGAGCCCTGCGAGGTTGAAGCCCGTAACGCATTTTACGGTTTTGGAGCCCGTGCGCACATGGGTGCCTGTGGCATCATAGAATTCCATGCCCATGACATAATCCTTGGTGACCCCGTATTTGAGTCCCCTGAGACCGCCTGCGTTTTCCGCCACGTTGCCTGCAATGGTGGAAACGGCCTGACTGCCCGGATCGGGAGGATAGAAAAGTCCTTTTTTCCCCACTTCCGTGGCCAGCTGGGCGGTGATGACGCCGGGCTCCACAATGGCGTACATGTCCGCCTCGTTGATTTCAATGATGCGCTGGAGACCGTTGGTGAGCATCACAAGCCCGCCCATGGAAGGAATGGTGCCGCCGCTTAAGTTGGTGCCTGCTCCCCTGACGGTGACGGGAATGCCGTTTTCATTGCAGAGCCTTAAAATGGCACCGATATCCTCGGTTTTTCTCGGCCTCACCACAAGGCCTGGCAGAACCGGAGCCAGAACCGCCGCGTCATAGGCGTAGTTCATGCGGTCGGTTTCGCTTTCCATGACATTTTCCGCACCCAGAAGATCTTTGAAGGCACTGACAAGGGAATTTTTTTTCATGGGGATCAATCTCCGTCGGGCTTATGGATTCGATGCCTTCGGTTCCCGAAGCTTCTGAACCTCGGGCTTCGATCCCCTAAGCCCGCATTGCGGTTTGGGTTGGGGCGCTCCCTTTTAAGGGAGCGTCCATTTATAAAGATCAGAAGGTTGCGGGGAAAAGTACGTAGCAGAACAAAAGGCCCATAATGCCCACCAGGATGCCGTAGAATACCATGGGGATCATGGTGCGGCGGATATAAGGCCTTCCATGCCCACAAGACCAACAGTGGCAGAAGCGGCCACCACGTTGTGGACGCAGATCATGTTGCCCATGGCTCCGCCCACGGCCTGGAGGGCCGATACCAGCTCACGGCTGGCGCCGATGGTGGTGGCAAGGCCGTACTGGAAGTCGGCAAAGAGCAGGTTGGATACGGTGTTGGAGCCGGTGATGAAGGAGCCCAGGGCGCCCACGTAGGAGGCGAAAAGGGGCCAGCTCTGCCCTGTGACAGCGGCAACGGCTGTGGCCATGGAAAGGGGCATGGAGGGGTAACCCATGAGGTTGTTGCCGGACTGTTTCATCACTTCCACAAGGGCCACGGCAAAGAGCATGGCGATGGTGGGGTTTTTCATGCGGATGAAGCTGTCTTTCCAGGCTTTGGCCGCTTTTTCCGCAGGGATTTTATGCAGGAAGATGGTGATGAGGGCCACCAGCATGAAGGGTACCACGCCGGGCAGGTAGAAGGGGGTCATGGTGAAGTTGACGGTTTCATAGCCAAGGATATGGGGGAAGCTGATTTTGAAGGACTGGGCAATGGCTTTGAAGGGAAGGGTGCCGATGCGGGTGAGAACGAGAATGCCTGCGATGAGTACATAGGGCAACCAGGCCATAAACTGGCTCATGTGGGGCTTGATGTCCTTGGAACCCACCTCGATTTCTCCCATCCATTCCTTTTCCCAGGAGCTGCGCTCGCCAAAGTCCCAGGTCTTTTCAGGAAGAAAGAGGCCTTTTTTGGCTGCGGTCACCACAATGCCCAGGCCGATGAGGCCGCCGATGAGGGAGGGGAATTCCACGCCCACAAGGAAGGCGGTGAGGAGATAAGGCGCGTTGAAGGCCACAGAGGCAAAAAGGGCGAACTTCCATGCGCCAAGGCCCTCGGCCCAGGACTTGTTCTTGCCGAAGAAACGGGTGAGGAAGCAGACCAGAAAGATCACAAGCCCCAGCGCGATGGTGGCGTGCATGATGGCGGACCACTGGCCCACGTTTTTCAGAAAGCCGTCAAAGGTGGTGAAGCCTACCGCTTCACCGGCCTTGATGGCGGCTTCCACGGGGGTTCTCAGGGTCATGAGGCCAAACCATACGGGGGTACCCACAGCGCCGAAGGTGACGGGCACGGAGTTGGCCACAAGGCAGACGCAGACGGCTGCAAGGGCGGGGAAACCAAGACCCAGGAGCAGGGGGGCTGCAATGGCGGCCGGGGTGCCGAAACCTGCCGAACCTTCAATGAAGGCCCCGAACATGAAGGCGATGATGATGGTCTGGATGCGGCGGTCCCGGGAGATGCCCATGAAGCCGTAGCTGATGGTCTCCATGGCCCCGCTGACCTGCATGGTGTACAGGATGATGATGGCACCGAAAACGATGATGAGTACGTTGATGGCGCTGCCAAAACCCAGGAGGGTTGCGGCGGAGACAAAACCGAAATCCATGTTCCAGACGGTCATGGCAAGAATGGCGCAGACAAGCCAGGCCAGGGGCATGGCTTTGGTGGCGGGCCAGCGCATGCCAACCATGAGCACCAGTACGATGGCGATGGGGATAAAAGCGAGCAGAGCGAGCATTCCGATGGACATCACAGGCCTCCTTGATGGAAAGAAAAATTCAGGGCGTTTCGGGTAAACCCTGACAGCAAAAGGGTAAAGGATGCACTCCGGGGGCGTCCGGGACGGGGAAGGGGGGGGAGTCCTGAACGCCGGAACATCGTTTTGGTTGCGGGCGATGTCTCGCCCGGAGTGGTATCCGGTGGAGGCTTTAGCGATATTTATGCCAATGGTGTAAAATCTTTTGATTTCAGTCTGTTTTGATTTTTGGCCCATGGTCTGCTGGAAAAAGGGCAGGGGGCTTGGGTCTGAAAAAGAGGAATGGGATTCCGTGAGACGGGTTTTTGTTTGATATTACCAAACAGTGTGGGGGTTGGGTATGGGATGCCGGAAAAAGTCCTGGGAAAAGTCCGGAAAATCAGAATATCCGTAAATGGTATGGATTCTCCATGGGCGGATCTTGCGGAATCTGCTATGGTCTGTGGGAAGATCCAGGCCATGGGTGATAAGAATTCTGTGATCAGGATGAAAGCATCCTACAGGGTTTTTGGAAAAAATACAAAAAAAGTCTGGACCTATGTTTCCGGGCGTGGAAGAGGCTGCCTATGATCCGGCGTTGGATGACCAGGGAAGTGGGATTGTTTCTTTGTTGCATGCTGTTTTTTACGTCTGCGGCAGCAGAGGATTTAAAAAAGCGGGTGGTGCACCTGAATTCCTACGAAGACGGTTATCTCTGGTCCGACAGTCTTCTGGAAGGACTCCGGGACGCCCTGAAAGAAACGCCCTTTGTGGTGGATCTGCATGTGGAATACATGGATACCAAGCGGTATACGGAGGCGGGATTGCGCAGCCGCCTTGTGGATCTCTACCTTTATAAATATGCGGATCTCGCCGTGGACGCCGTGGTGGTGTCCGATGACTATGCCTTTGACTTTATCCTTGCTTACAGGGATCTCTTGTTTCCCGGAGTGCCCGTGGTGTTCTGCGGGGTCAATGATTACAAGCCTTCCCGCATCGAGGGCATGAAGAAAATCACAGGCGTTGCGGAGAGTTTCCGGGCTGTGGAAAACATGGAACTTGCCTTAAGCCTTCTTCCTTTGACCCGGCGCATGGTGGTGGTGGGGGATGAGTCCTTCACAGGAGGGGCCACCATGTCTGTGATCCGCCAGGTGGCGCCTCAGTTTGAAGGACGGCTTGAGATTGAATACTGGTCAGATCTTGATATGGAAACCACCCTCCATGCGGTCAGCCGTCTGCCCAGGGATACCTTTATTTTCTATGTGCCCCATTATCAGTATCTGGAGGGGAGTTTTTACAGTGCCTCCGATGTTCTGGAGCGTATCTGTGCCGAGGCCAGTGTACCCGTATTCACCTTCTGGGAGTTTCTCATGGGCTCGGGTGCTGTGGGCGGAGAGCTGACCAGCGGGTATCGCCATGGCAGGATGGCAGGAGCCATGGTTGGGGATATTCTGGGGGGCACGGATCCGGACGCCATTGCCGTGGTCACGGACGATCCCTTTGTCCTGCTCTTTGATTACGCGGCCATGAAGCGCTGGGGGCTGGATATGAAAAAGATCCCGCAAGACAGCCGTTTCATCAATGAGCCCAAACGCTTTTATCAGCTGAACCGGGAAGTGTTCTGGATTCTGGTGGGCAGTATGGTTGTTCTCGCCTTTGTGCTTTTGCTTCTGGTGATGAACATCGCCCGCAGGCGGGTGGTGGAAGAAAAAATCAAAGACCAGCTTTCTTTTTTGCGGATTCTCATGAACACCATCCCCATTCCCATCTATTTCAAGGATAAGGGAGGTCGTTTTTTAGGCTGCAACAATAGCTTTGAAAGCTGGTTCGGGGTTCAGGCCCGCAACATTGTGGACAAAGGGGACGCTGTTCTTCAGGGACGCCATCCGGTCAGGCTTTCCGATGCGGTGGATGAGGGGCTTTTTCAGACGCCAGGGGTGCGGGTATATGAAAGCCGTATCCATGATATTTCCGGGGTGCATCGACACGTGATATTCACCAAGGCCACCTACCTCAATGCCAGGGGAGAAATTCTGGGCATTGTGGGCGTGATCAACGATGTTCACGCCATGAAGACCGCCCAGGAAAATCTGCGTATGGCGGAAGAACGTTACCGCAGTATTTTTGAAAATGCTTCCAAGGGAATCTTCATCGCAAGCCCTGAGGGCCGCCTCACCCACATGAACCGCGCCTTTGCCCAGATTTTAGGCTATGACGATGAGGCCGAGGCCATGGGGCAGACCCAGGGACTTCTGGAGTCCCACTATGTGGATCCGGAAAACCGGAAAGTTTTCTGGGAAATCCTTTTATCCGGACGGGAGGTTTCCGGGTTTGAGGCTGCTTTTTATACAAAAGATGGGAAAAAACGCTGGGCCTCCCTCCATGCCAGGGCCGTATATGACGGGGATGGCCGCATGGTGCATGTGGAAGGGATTGGTGAGGACATCACCAAGCGCAGACAGGCGGAAATGGCCCTCATGGAATCAAGACAGCGACTCTGGCTGGTGCTGGACAATATCCCCCAGCTTGTGTTCTGGCAGGATCGGGAACTGCGTATCATGGGGATGAATCGCAGTTCTGCGGCTTTTTTTGGTCTTGAAAACGGCCCCAGGGTGATCGGAAAAACCCTTTTTGAGCTTCTTCCGGATAAGGAGGATGCGGCCCTTCTTACGGAGAGGGGAGAGAGGGCTGTGCAGCAGCAGGAGCCTGTACACAGGTTCAAATGCCGACTGCGGGATGGCCGGGGCCGGAGTGTGTGGCTGGAAATCAACAAGGTTCCCCTTTTGGGCGCAGATGGACAGGTGAATGGCGTTCTTACCTGTGCGGAAGACATTACCCGCAAGGTGACCCTGGAACGCCAGCTGCTCCAGAGTCAGAAAATGGAGGCCCTTGGCAGGCTTTCCGGTGGCATTGCCCATGATTTCAACAATATTCTGACCTCCATCATCAATTCTGCGGAGCTGGCCATGGAGGATTTTCCCGAGGAAAGTCCGGGACGAAGGGATCTGGAGCGGGTCTTGCGGGCAGGCGAGCGGGGCAGCGGCATGATCAAAAAGATTCTGGCTTTCAGCCGTCCGGGCAAAGAAGAATTTCAGTGCGTGGATCTTGGTTTTGTAATGCAGGAGGGCGTGGAGCTGCTGCGCGCCTCTGTGCCGGGCCATATTCGTCTGGAGACGGATTTTTCAGGTTCGGAAAATCTGACCTGCATGGCGGACCCCACCCAGATGCATCAGGTCCTGATGAACCTCTGGACCAATGCCCTGCAGGCCATGGGCGGACAGGCCGGTGTGCTGGATGTGGGTCTGGAACGGGTTTTTCTGGAAGGGGCTGAGGCCCAGGGCCTTGGGCTTGCCGAAGGCACCTATGCCTGTCTCCGCGTAGGGGACAACGGCCCTGGCATTGATCCCAGCGTTCTTGACAAGATTTTTGATCCTTTTTTCACCACAAGGAAAAAGGGTGGGGGCAGTGGCCTCGGGCTTTCCATGGTGCATGGTATCGTAAAGGCCCATGGCGGGGCGGTGCAGGTGACCAGCCAACCTTCGGAGCGAACCACCTTTGAGGTGTATCTTCCCCTGGAGGGAGAAAAAGGGGCCTTTGCTGATGTGTGTGTGGAACATATGGAAGAAGGGCATGAGCGCCTTCTTTTTGTGGAGGATGATCCGGATCAGCGGGAGACCGTACCAAGGATTCTGAGGCGTCTCGGGTACCGGGTGGTGGTGGCGGCGACGGCGGATGAAGCCCTGTTCCGCATTGAGTCTGCGGAAAAAAGTTTCCACCTTGTGCTGACGGACTATGATATGCCGGGTGCTGATGGGCTGACTCTGGCCTCCCGCCTGGAAACCATGAGCCCGGATCTTCCGGTGGTGCTGGTCACAGGCGGTGGCATGGCGGAAACCTTTGAACCCCGGGGGAATGTGCGCGCTGTGGTATCCAAGCCGTACAACCGGGAAAGTCTGAACCGCGTGATCCGTAAGGTGCTGGATGCCAGCACAGGCTGAAAGGATGTTGTCCATGGCCTGTATTCTTGTGATTGATGATGATGTGGATTTCTGCGACACCATGGCCAGTCTGATCCGGAGGATGGAATATGACTTCCATGCGGTGCATACCCTGCGGGAAGGACTGGCCTTTCTGGGAGAAAGGGCTGTGGATGTGGTTTTTCTCGATGTCCGCCTTCCCGATGGCAATGGCCTTGACGCCATTCCCCGCATACGGGCTTCAGAAGGAGGGCCTGAGGTGATCATTCTCACAGGTCTTGGAGATCCCGATGGCGCGGAGCTGGCCATTGCCGCAGGCGTGTGGGATTACCTTGTCAAACCCTTTTCCGTGAAGCAGACCCGCTTAAGTCTGGACAGGGCTTTGCGTTACAGGATGGAAAAGCAGCAGGCCCGGAAGCCGGACCCCCTGGATCTTTCCGCTGTGGTGGGCGAAAGTTCGGCCATGAAAGCCTGCTATACCCTGCTGGCCCAGGCGGCGCGCAGTGACTCGCGGGTGCTGATCACAGGGGAGACGGGAACGGGGAAGGAGCTTTTTGCGAGAACCATCCATGAAAACAGCGCCCGGGCAAAGGGGGAATTTGTGGTGGTGGATTGCGCCTCCATCACGGAAACCCTTTTGGAGTCCACGCTGTTTGGTCACAGAAAAGGGGCTTTCACTGGTGCGGACAGTGATCGGATCGGCCTTGTGAAGCTGGCGGATGGTGGCACCCTTTTTCTGGATGAGGTGGGGGATATGCCCCTTTCTATCCAGAAGTCCTTTTTGCGGGTTTTGCAGGAAAAGCGTTTCCGGCCCGTGGGGGAGACCCGGGAGCTGACCTCAGATTTCCGCCTCATTGCGGCCACAAACCGCAATCTTCAGGAGATGGTGGAGAAGGGAACCTTCCGTCAGGATCTTCTCTTCCGGCTCTGGACCATTTCCCTTAAGCTTCCGGCCCTGCGGGAAAGGGGGGCGGAGGATATCAGAGCCCTGGCCCGGCGGCATATCCGGAAATTGTCCATGCAGCATGGATCTGCGGCCCGTGAGCTGGCTCCGGATTTTCTGGAAGTACTCTGCGCCTATCCCTGGCCTGGGAATGTGCGGGAGCTTTTCAATGTCCTGGAGGTTGCCTTCATCGCATCCGGTGAGAACAAAACCCTTTATGCCATGGATCTTCCCAGGGAAGTGCGGATTCGGGTGATGCGGGCCGCCCTGGCAGAAGGAGGCAACCCGGAAGCCCGATTGCCCCAACCCCATGGCCTTGCTCCCTTAAACGGGGAGCTTGTCCGGCCTGCGGCCCTGCCTGCCACCGGCCCCATGCTGGAGGGCGACCTGCCGACCCTCAAGGATTTCAAAGCGACCATGGAAGCCTTGTACCTGGACACTCTTATTGAAAGAACCGAAGGGAGTCCCCAGGATATGATGCTGATCTCAGGGCTTTCCAAATCCCATTTTTATGCGCTTTTGAAAAAGTACGGCCGCTCTTTGAAGTAAACCGCCAGGATGGGGAAATGGATAGAAAATGAGGGAGGCCTGTCATCCGGTTTTCCGGACTGACGGATTTTTTTCCGGAAAAAGGCGGGGTGGGGCAAAGGCTTTTTCCGGATCCCGAGGTGTTGTACCCTCATTTTTCACTGTTTTTTCATGTGGCACAAGGATTGCATTTTAGCCAGGCAGAACCCTTCAGGGTCCCGCCGATATTTTCGGCGGCGGAAACCAGCGTACCGGGTAGCCTGCCTGGCAGTTTCCCTTCAGCCATATCCAAGCCTCCTCCCCTTCTGGCTTGTTCCGGAAGTTTTCCCTTCATGTCCAAAACACCTTCCCAACGACTACCCGGTGCTGGCATCCTTAAAAATGCCGGACCCTCCCCTATCCATATCCAAAAAGGAGAAGCCCATGTTCAAGCATATTGTGCTGTTTCGATTAAAGGAAAACGCGAGAGGCCTCAGTCTTGAGGAAAACGTGGCTGAACTGAAAAGCATGCTGGAGGCCCTTCCCGAGAAGATTGAGGAAATACGGCTTCTGGATGTGGGGGTGGATGTGCTGCATACGGCCCACAGCAGCCATGTGTCACTGATCACAGCCTTTGACGATGAGGAAGGCTTTACCCGTTATGTGCAGCATCCGGAACATCAGAAGGTGGTGGCCTTTTTGCAGAGTGTATTGGAAGAACGGCGTGTGGTGGATTACAGCCTGTAGGCAAGGTTGATCTGCCAAAAGGTGTTGGAAAGGATAAAACCACAAAGACTGAAAAGCGGTTTTCGCCCAGCATGGCGAAAGCCGCTTTCTGCGTTTGTGCAGACAGGTTTTTTCTTGGGCCCGTATGAAGAATGGCGTATGATCTCTCGATCTGAAAAATGCTGTCTGTGCTTTTCCATGGGCAGGGACAGAGACCTTGTGCAGAGAAGGAGATTTCATGGCAGAGTCCGCATCCATGCATTACCTGAAAGATTACCGCCCCTGGGAGTTTGAACTCCAGGCAACAGAGCTTGAGATCCGCATTGAGCAAAGTTCCGCGGAGGTAAGTTCCCGTCTCCGGCTTTGTCGCAGTCCGGAAGCCGAAGCCGGATGCCCCCTTTTCCTTGATGGAGAAGACCTCGAAATTCTGGAAATCCGCATGAACGACCGCCTGCTGGCTCCCAGGGAGTTTCTTCAGGACAGTCGGGGGCTGACGATTTTTTCCGTACCGGACGGCTTTTTTGATCTGGTCACGCGGGTGCGGATTTTTCCGGATACGAACACGGCCCTGGAGGGACTGTACCGGGCAGGCCGCATGCTCTGTACCCAGTGCGAGGCCGAAGGTTTCCGCAAGATCACCTTTTACCCGGACAGGCCCGATGTGATGGCTCCTTTCCGGGTGCGGCTGGAGGCGGATCAGGGGATTTATCCCGTACTCCTGGCCAATGGCAACCCTGTGAAAAGGGAGACGTTGGCTGAAGGCCGTCATGCCGTGGTCTGGGAAGATCCCTTTCCCAAGCCCGCCTATCTCTTCGCTCTGGTGGCCGGGGATCTCTTCTGCCTGAAAGACACTTTCCGTACAGCCGAGGGCTTGGATGTTTCCCTTGAGATTTATACGGAGTACGAAAATGCGGATAAATGTGATCACGCCATGGCCTCCCTTAAAAAGGCCATGGTCTGGGATGAGAAGGTTTTCGGGCTTTGCTATGACCTTTCCACGTATATGGTTGTGGTCACCAATGATTTCAATATGGGGGCCATGGAAAACAAGGGCTTGAACATCTTTAACAGCAAGTATGTGCTGGCCCGTCCGGAAACGGCCACGGATATGGATTTTGAGGGCATAGAAAGCGTCATCGCCCATGAGTATTTCCACAACTGGACGGGTAACCGGGTTACGGTGAAAAACTGGTTCCAGCTTTCCCTGAAGGAAGGACTGACCGTGTTCCGGGACCAGGAATTTACTTCGGACATGCAGTCCCGCTCCGTAAAGCGCATCCAGGATGTGCGCAATCTACGGGCAAGGCAGTTTCCTGAGGATGCGGGACCCATGGCCCATCCCATCCGGCCTGAGGCCTACCTTGAGATGAATAACTTTTACACGGCCACGGTTTACGACAAGGGGGCTGAAGTGATCCGCATGATCCACACCCTCATCGGAGCAGAGAATTTTCGCAGGGGCATGGATCTGTACTTTGCCCGCCATGACGGCCATGCCGTGACCTGTGAGGATTTTGTGGCGGCCATGGAAGCGGCATCGGGAAGGGATCTTTCCACCTTCCGGCTCTGGTATTCCCAGGCAGGAACCCCCCTTGTGCGTGCAAGGCTTTGGCAGGATACGGGAGAAGGCAGGCTTGTGCTGACCCTGGAGCAGGAGGTTCCGGACACACCGGGGCAGACCGGGAAAAAGCCCATGCTCATACCCGTGAAGACGGCTTTTTTGACGAAAAAGGGAGAACCTATCCAACTGAGACTGGAGGGTGTGGAGGCCGAGACCTTTTGCCTTGCCCTTGAAAAATCCCGGCAGGATTTTGTCTTTGAAGGGGCCTTTGAACCTGTGGTGCCGTCCCTTCTGCGGGAGTTTTCCGCGCCTGTGCGGCTGAAACAGGATCTTTCCGGCGAAGACCTGGCCCTTCTCCTTTCTTCGGATACGGATCCTTTTAACCGCTGGGAGGCGGGGCGTACCCTCCTTCACCGTACCTTCATGGGGCTGATGGAAAAGGATGCCGCAGGAAAGCCCCTGCATCTTCCACGGGATCTCTTTTGGGCATTTAAGAAGGTCCTGGAAAGGGCCTCGGACGACCCGGCCCTTGCGGCGGAAATTCTCAGTATGCCCACGGAAGGGGAGTGGCATCATCAGCTGGCTGCGGAAAAGGTACCCGTGAACCCTGAAAGGGTGGGGCGGGTGAGGGACTTTATGCTGGATACCCTTGCTCTGGATCTGAAAGATTTCTGGCAAAACGCCTGGGAGCAGTTCCAGACCCAGGGGCCTTATCGTTTTCTGGCGGAGGATGTGGCCAGAAGAAAAATGAAAAATCTCTCCCTTTTCTGGTTGGCCCGTTTACCGGAAACAGGCCTGGACTGGGTCATGCGGGCGGCTGGGGAAGCCGCATGCATGACAGATCGTATGGCGGCGTTAAGCCTTGCCGTCCACTTTGAAGACCCGGCTGCGGAAAATCTGCTTGCGGCCTTTGAAAAGGACTTTGGAGGGGATGCCTTGGTTATGGACAAATGGTTTCAGGTGCAGGCCCTTTCCAGACGCCCCGATACCCTGGAAAGGGTGCAGGGGCTCTTGGGGCATCCGGCCTTTTCCATGAAAAATCCCAACAAGGTCAGATCCCTCATCGGAGCCTTTGCATCGGCCAATCCCTTTGCCTTTCACCGCAGGGATGGGGCGGGATATGATTTTCTTGCACAAAAGGTTCTGGAGCTGGATACCCTCAACCCCCAGGTGGGATCTCGTATGGTGAGCCTTTTCAATGCCTGGAAGATCTATGATGAGCCTTGGCGGAGCCTGATGGGAAAAAGTTTAGAGCGTATTGCCGCCAAAGAAGGGCTGTCTCCGGATATCCGGGAAGTGGTGAGCCGGGCCCTGGCCTGATTTTTTCAGAAAACTTGCTCTTTTGTCTCCAAAAGCCCATTGACAGGTGCGGAAGAATGGTGTTTCTTTGCGCAGAAACAAGGGCCGCCTTATAAGGAGAAGGCATGGAAGAGGCTTGGCGGGAGATGATGAGGGTGATGACCGATATCCACGATCCTGGAGAGATGGAGGGCCTTTTAAGGGAACTCCTCACGGCCAAGGAGATTTCGGATATCTGCCTGCGCTGGCAGCTTCTCAAAGAACTGCATGCAGGGGAATCCCAGCGCAGCATTGCCAAACGCCATGGCATCAGTCTGTGTAAAATTACCCGGGGGTCCCGTATTCTGAAAGCCGAAAATGCCGTTTGTGCAAAAATTCTTGACCGCCTGGCCTTAAAAGGTCAGCGTTTTTAAAAGGAAGAAAAAAACATGAGCGCAACACTCAAGGGCTACGCCCTTCCCGACGACAGGGGCTATTTTGGAGATTATGGGGGATCTTTCATTCCTGAAGCCCTGCAGAAGATCATGGATGATATCACCGCCGCCTATGCGGACATCCGAAAAGACCCGGAATTCCATAAAGAGCTGGCCTATCTGTATAAGCACTTTGTGGGACGGCCCAGCCCCATCTTCCATGCCCGCAACCTTTCCAGAAAACTGGGTGGCGCACAGATCTACCTGAAACGGGAAGACCTGAACCATACCGGAGCGCATAAAATCAATCACTGTCTGGGAGAGGCTCTCCTTGCCAAAAAAATGGGCAAGAAGAAGATCATCGCGGAGACGGGAGCCGGTCAGCATGGGGTGGCCCTGGCCACAGCCGCCGTTCTTGTGGGGCTGGAATGCGATATCTACATGGGCGAGGTGGACATTGCCAAGGAGCACCCCAATGTGGTGCGCATGAAGATTCTTGGCGCCAACCTCATTCCCGTGACGCGGGGGACGAAAACCCTGAAAGATGCGGTGGATGCCGCCTTTGAGGCCTATCTCGAAGATCCCGTGACCCAGCTTTACGCCATCGGTTCTGTGGTGGGCCCTCACCCCTTCCCCATGATGGTCCGGGATTTTCAGCAGGTGGTGGGTGTGGAAGCCAGAGAGCAGTTTCAGGAGATGACGGGAAAGCTGCCGGACAATCTTGTGGCCTGTGTGGGCGGTGGTTCCAACGCCATGGGTCTTTTCACGGCCTTTCTGGGGGATGAGTCGGTTTCCATGTACGGAGTGGAGCCTTCGGGCAGGGGGCTTTCCGGAGGCGAACATGCGGCGACCCTGACCTTGGGGAAACCCGGCGTACTCCACGGTTTCAAATCCTACCTTCTGCAGGATGAGGCGGGAGAACCGCTCCCCGTTTATTCCGTGGCGTCTGGTCTGGATTACCCCGGTGTGGGGCCCCAGCACAGCCTCCTGAAGGATCTGGGGCGGGTGCGCTATGTCACCGCCGATGACCGGGAAACCATCGAAGCTTTTTTTACCCTTTCCCGGACCGAAGGCATCATTCCGGCCCTTGAAAGCGCCCATGCCATGGCCTTTGCCATCCAGCATGCCCCGACTCTGGATGCGGGAAAAACGATCCTTGTGAATCTTTCCGGAAGGGGCGACAAGGACATTGATTTTGTGGTGGAGCAGTATGGGAAAAAATACAATGTCTGATGCCTGAATCCTTTTTTTCTTCTTGTTTCATGGAAAAGAGCAAGGCCCTGAAAGATTCCCTGCACTGGAAAACTCCGTGCAGGGAATTTTTTTTAAGGGGGCTTGAGGGAAGGCTGAAGACCTCTCAGGCCGGGAGAACGGCCTGGATCTCGCCAAGGAAGCGGCTGGCTTCCGAAGGCCTTCCCCTTCGGAATTCCGATGCGCTGAGAAAGAGGCAGCGCTCTGCCCGTGTCATGGCCACATACATGAGCCGCCTTTCTTCTTCCAGCTCTGCTGCGGACTGCATGGATTTCCAGTGGGGAAACAGCTCTTCCTCGCAGGCCACCACAAAAACGGAGTGAAATTCAAGTCCCTTGCTGGCGTGTACGGTGGCGAGGTTCACGCCTCTGCCCTTTTCTTCCTCCTCTTCCCTGTCCTCCCGAATCAGGGCGGCTTCCTCAAGATAGGCGATGAGGTTTTCCTTCTGGCCTGCGGTATAGATCAGTTCTTCAATGTTTTCCTGGCGGGCTGTGAAATCGCCCTTGTCTGCCTTGGAGAGCTGTTCCAGGTAATCGAGATACCCGGTTTCCTTCATCACCTGCCGAATGGCGGCATCCGGAGCCATATTCTGGATCTCGTCCAGAACACAGATGAGTTTTTCCAGAGAGTCGTGGATTTTGGAACTGAGCAGGCGTTTGCCCAGAAGGTGGCGGGCGGCATCCTGAAGGCTGTCGCCAGGCCCCCGTACCTGCTGCATTTTTTTGACCATGGCGGGGCCGATGCCCCTTTTGGGTGTGTTGAGGATGCGCTCAAAGCTGGCATCGTCTTTGGGGAAGACCGCGGCGGTGAGGTAGGCGTTGAGATCAAGGATTTCCATGCGTTCAAAAAACCCCTTGGACCCCAGCATGCGGTAGGGAATGTTCATGGCTCTGAAGATCTTTTCAAAGGCAAGGGAGCAGAACTTGGTGCGGTAGATGACGGCAATGCGATCCATGGGAACGCCGCTTTTAATGAGAGTGCTGATCTTTCTGCCTACCCACTTGGCCTCTTCGTTCTCATTGTAGAAATAGTAGAGTTCCACTGAGCCTCCGAATTTTTCGGAATAACAGTGTTTTTCCATGCGCCGGGGGTTGTTCTGGATGAGAGCGCCTGCGGCCTGCACGATTTCATCGGCGCTGCGATAGTTTTCCTCCAGCCGGAAAAGGCGGGCATTGGGGTAGGTTTTCTGGAAACGGAGAAAGTGGTTCACGTTGCTGCCGCGGAAGCCGTACACGGCCTGCCAGTCATCGCCCACGCAGAAAAGGTTGCCATGGCCCAGAAGCAGCCGGGTCAGTTCTTCCTGGAGGTTGTTGGAATCCTGGTATTCGTCCACCAGAATGAAGCGGAAAAGGGAGCGGTAGGCTTCCCGGATGTCCGCATGGTCCCGGAGCATGTCCCGCACCTTGAGGAGGATGTTGTCAAAGTCCACGGCATTCATGGCCATGAGGGCCTTTTCATACTGGCGGAAGACTTCCCGGGTCTGCACCCGTTCAATTTCAGGCAGATCCTGGATAAAGCTTTCAGGATCCCCATGGTTTTTGGCCATGGATATTTTGTACTGAAGCCTTGGGGTTTCTTTTTTGTCAATGTTAAGGCGAACCACTATTTCCTGAAGCGTTTTCTGCTGCTGGTATCCGGCGAGAATCTGAACCGGCGGGGTATAGCCTGCCCGTTCTGCGTGTTTTTTAAGAATCTGCAGGCAGGCGGAGTGGTAGGTGCGCACCCAGGGAAAGGCGTCCGACGCCAGGCCGGTCTGGCGTACGAGTCGGGTTTTCATCTCTTCAGCGGCCTTGTTGGTGAAGGTGATGGCAAGGATACGGTCCGGAGAAAAGCCCTTTTCGAGCAGATGGGCGATTTTGGCGGTGAGGGTGCGGGTTTTGCCGGAGCCTGCGCCGGCAATGACAAGGGCGGGGCTGTCCATGTGGCGGACGGCCTCCTCTTGGGCCTGGGAAAGATGCATGTCTGATCCTTATTGCAGTATCGGTTCGCTAGCAGGGCGTGGTCCGCATGGGGGGATGTCGGGTGCAGGTCTTGGATTCTCATGACCTGATCTTGGGATCTTTTAGCAGCGCAGGGCCGGATTGACAAGGCGGGGAAGGAGGAGGAGACAGAAAAAAGCAGGGAAAGGCGCAGGACCCTTTTCCGGAACTTGAAAGAAATGGGGAAAAGCCCCCCTTTGGGAGGCCTTTCCCCGGTTTGACCGATGGATCATATTGCCGCCTGAAAAGCGCAGCGGATTGCTGAAGGAAACCTTACCGGTGCGCGGCCTTTAAATGCGTGCAACATTTTTGGCCGCTGCCCCGCGGTCGTTCTGCTCGATTTCAAAACCAACGCGCTCCCCTTCGGCCAGGGTGCGGAATCCTTGCATGATGATGGAAGAGTGATGCACAAAGATATCCCCTCCGCTGTCCTTTTCGATGAATCCATACCCTTTTTTGTCGCTGAACCACTTGACGGTACCTTGGGACTTTTCCAAAACGTTTCCTCCTTTAAACACGGTTGTGGCAGAAAATACGGATGCGGCGGTATTTTCCGTCGCTCTTTTATGCGGTTCGCCCCGGAGGACGTTCCGTTTGTCTGAAAATGCCGCATGGAAAGGAGGCCCATGGTCTGCGGGAGGCAGCACAACAGAAAAGAGGGTGGAGCCATGGAGGCCTTGTTTTCATTGGAGAGGGGCTTTCGTATTCCCGGGCATCTGCCATGCCAGAGGGGATATGCGGCGGATAGAAAAAAGAAGACAGCCCGCATCAAGGGCCGCATGGCCAGCATACCATGCCTGTGGGTGTGGCTTTACGCATGGAAAATTTTGTATCATGCAATGCATCAGAAATGCAAGGCGTGAGCTGTTTTTTTTCTGTTTTTATGAAAAAAGAATGGAAAGGGCAGGCCATCCACCCGTTTACACGGCCTGTTGCTCTGCGGAATGGCCTGCCTCTTTTTTTTAGGGATTGGCGGAAAAAGTCCGGACCTTTTCTTCCATTTCCCTGCGGATGGCATCCCTGGCTTCAGTACTTTTGCCCTCAAAACGCAGCACCAGAGCGGGCTGGGTGTTGGAGGCCCGCACCAGGCCCCAGCCTTCTTCGAAGAGCACCCGTGCGCCGTCGATGTCAATGACATTGTGGGTTTTCTTGTAGTGTGCTGTTACGGCCCTGACGAGGTCAAATTTCTTGTCGTCCTCACAATCCACGCGGATTTCCGGAGTATTGAAGGTTTCCGGTACATCGGCAAGCAGATCATTGAGGGTTTTTTCCGTGGAGGAAAGGATTTCCAGAAGGCGGCAGGTGGCGTAGATCGCATCGTCGTAGCCAAAATAGCGGTCTGCGAAGAACATGTGCCCGCTCATCTCTCCGGCCAGAACCGCACCCGTTTCCTTCATTTTCTGCTTGATGAGGGAGTGGCCCGTGCGCCACATGATGGGGTTGCCGCCGTTTCGGGCGATGTCTTCATAGAGGGTCTGGGAGCACTTGACCTCAGAGATGAAGGTGGCACCGGGACGGGTTTTGAGAATATCCCTTGAAAAGAGGATCATCAGCTGATCGCCGTGAAAGATGCGGCCGTCGGGGCCGACCACACCGATGCGGTCTGCGTCTCCGTCGTATCCGATTCCCACATCCGCCCCCGTTTCCTTCACCGTACGGATGAGGTCCTGAAGATTGGCTGCGATGGTGGGGTCGGCCTCGTGGTTGGGAAAGGAGCCGTCCATGTCGCAGAAAAGGGGCGTGACTTCGCATCCCAGTGCCCGGAGCAGGGGAAGGGCCACCACGCCGCCGGTGCCATTGCCCGCATCCACCACCACTTTCATGGGTTTTTTCAGGGAGATATCCTTCATGATAAAATCCATGTAGGCGGGCAGGGGGTCTGCGCTGGATACTGCCCCCGTCTGGCTTCCAGGGACAAAATCTTCGGATGCGGCAATCTTCCGGATGGTCTGGAGGGCTTCACCAAAGAGGGAAGCACCCGCCATGGTGGCTTTGAAGCCGTTGTATTCCGGCGGATTGTGGCTGGCGGTGACAATGATGCCCGCATCGGTTTTCAGGTGATGGGTTGCAAAGTACAGGACCGGGGTGGGGCAGACGCCAATTTCGATGACGTCCATGCCTGTGGCGGTGAGACCCTGGATCAGGGCGGCCTGATAGGCTTCGGATGTGCTGCGGCAATCCCGGCCGACGGCGATGGTTTTGCAGCCGTTTCGGACCATGTGGGTGCCCATGGCTTTTCCGATGCGGGTTACATCCTCTATGTCAAAATCTTTTTCTGCAATGCCGCGAATATCATATTCCCTGAAAATACCGGGGTTCATGCCTTCTCCTTTGGTTAAGGTCTGTTTTTTTTTGCATGATCACACAAGGTGCTGTTCTTTTTTTTTGCGTTTTTTGAGCGGTAAAATCAAGTCCTGATGTGGAAAATATTTTTTAGTTTTTCAAAATTCGCCTTCTGGGTTGAAAGGCCGGGTTTTTCAGGGACGGATGAGGCGGCCCGTCTCCTTTGTATCATAGCCGCCCAGGGCTTCCAGGGCCTTTTTGAAGGCTTCTGTGTTCAGGATGCGGATGACGGCCTCAATCTGCGGTGTGTTTTCAAGTGCTGCGGGAAAGATCAGTTCATAGGTTTCCGGAGTGAGGGGGATAAAATCAAGGCCCAGGGCTTTGGCCGCAGCCGCAATGCCAAGTCCTGCATCCGCAGCTCCGCCCAGAACGGCAGCGGCCACGGCCATGTGGGTGCTTTCTTCGTTGTCATAGCCCTGGATGGCGCTTGCGGAAAGCCCTTCTTTCTGGAGCTCGTAGTCGAGGAGAATACGGGTGCCGGAACCGGGTTGGCGGTTGATGAAGCGGACATCCGGCCGGATGAGATCCCTTGCGCTCCGGATGTTTTTGGGGTTTGCGGCTTTCACGATAAAGCCCTGAATGCGTACTGCCAGATGCAGGCGGCAGACGGGAATATCCGGCAGCACCCGGGCGATGGCATTCTCATTGTAGGTGCCGTCTTGGGGGTCAAGGAGGTGGGAGCCTGCCATGTGGCAGCTCTGGCTGCGGATGGCGAGAAGGCCGCCCATGCTGCCCACGTGGGCGGAAGAAAGCCGGATGCCGAAGGGTTTCAGGCTGTTGGCCAGAAGATCCAGGGCATTGTCGTGGCTGCCCACCACAAGCAGGGTGTTGCGGATTTCCTCCATGGGACGGAGAAGCTCGACCTCGATGCTTTCCCCGGCGGCCAGTCCTTCCGTATGGGCGGGAATGCGGGCAATGGCGTCGGCTTCGGTGATGGAGGTGATGCATCCCGCCCCCCTTGCCAGGGGGGCAGCAATGATACGCCCTGAAACCTCTGCAAGGCGCACCCTGACAAACTCTTCAAGGCCGAGCTTTGAGGGAAGGGCCCTGGAGAGGATGGCAGAGCAGAGGCTGCGGAGGGAATCGGGGCGGCCCAGAAGGCTGCGGATGAGGGGCCGGACCAGCTCCTCAAAGACCAGAATGGCGGATACGGGGTAACCGGGAATGCCGAAAACGGGTTTGCCATGGACAATTCCCAGCACCACGGGTTTACCCGGCATCATGGTGACGCCGTGGAAAAGCACCCGGCCTGTCTTTTCCAGGGCCATGCGGGTGAAGTCATGGGAGCCGGCAGAAGAGCCTCCCACCGTGAGAATGAGGTCCACATCCCCTTGCAGGGCGGCCTTTTCCAGGGTGTCTGCAAGGAGGCGGGGATCGTCGGGAATGGGCGGATGAACAAGCCAGCGGCCACCGCAGGTTTGGGCAAGGTTGCCCAGTACATGGCTGTTGGATTCGATGACCTCACCGGGTTTCAGGAGGGCGGGGTCCCGGTCCGTAGGTACCAGTTCGGCGCCCGTGGGCAGAATGAGCACGCCGGGCTTTGTCAGTACCCGTACCTCCCGCACGCCGCCGGAAAGCAGGGCTCCGATGCAGTAGGCTGTGATTTCGTGGGTGGCTGGAAAAAGCATTTCCGTTGCCACAATGTCTTCCCCGATTTTTCGTACATGCTGCCAGGGAAAGACCGGACTTTCCAGGCGCAGCCCTCTGGCTTCCGGGCTGACTTTTTCAATCATGACCACGGCATCCCGGCCTTCGGGCAGTACCTGGCCCGTATTCACGGCAAAGGCGGTTCGGCCTTCTTCAAGGAAAACGGGATGGCTTTCCGAGGCATGGAAGGTGTCCTGGGCGGAAATGGCGTATCCGTCCATGGCCGCCACATGAAAGGGAGGGGAAGAAACGGCGGCGAAGACCGGCTCCGCCAGCACCCGGCCCAGGGCCAGGGCCGCAGGAATCGTCTCGGTTTTTTCCATGGTGCGGCCAAAGGCTCTCAGGGTTTCTGTTTTGGCCTGTTTTAAGGGAATCATGGAGAGGTAGACATTGCGCTGGGACATGGGGTTTCCTTTCAGGCTTAGAGGGGGTGGACTGTGACGGGGCTATCCTTAAGGAGCCCTTCCGTATCCCGAGGGATGCAGATCAGACCCTGGGCCTCCACCAGGGTGCGGATGAGGCCGGCCTCTCCGAGGAGGGGTTCTGCCACAGGCCCTTCCTTTTCATCCAGAATGCGCACACGGATATAGTCCGCCCGGCCCTGTACGGAGGAAAGATTGCGGGAAAGGCGGGCCATGAAGGGGCGCTCTTCGGAACGGGGGGCGGTTTCACCTGTGATGTGGCGGATGAGCGGTCGGACCAGCACATGAAAGATAAGGGCTGCGGAGGCCGCATGTCCGGGAAGGCCGATGAGGGCTTTTTCCCCCACCCTTGCGATGAGGGTGGGTTTTCCCGGCCGGATGGCGAGGCCATGGGCGAGAATGGCGGCTTCGGGCAGTTTTGCGATGACCCGCGGGGCATAGTCACGGGTGCCCACGGAAGAGCCTCCGGAAACCAGAATGAGATCACTTTCCAGAAGGGCCTGGGTGAGGGCATGATGGAGAGCCTCCTCCTTGTCCGGAACAATGTCCTTTTCCAGGGGAATGCCTCCTTGTTCGGCGACCATGGCGGCCAGGGTCCGGGTGTTGATATCCCGGATTTCTCCGGGCTGGAGAGGGCTTTCCGGAGGGCGGATTTCATCGCCTGTGGAAAGGATGGCAATGCGGGGCTGCCTGCGGACCTGTACTGCCGTGACACCGGCTCCGGAAAGAAAGCCGAGATCCTGGGGCTTAAGCCGTCTTCCGGGAGAAAGGAGCACCTGCCCCTGGCGGGCGTCATCGCCTTTTTGGATCACATGGCTGCCCGGAGCCACGGATCTGTGGATTTCCACAAGGCCTGCATCAATGGGGGTGGTGTCTTCCACCATGACCACGCTGTCAGCCCCCTGGGGCAGCATGGCGCCCGTTGCAATGGTCGCCGTCTGACCGGGGCCGAGGGTGAAGTCCGGCACTTTTCCCATGGGAACCCGGCCCACAATGGAAAAGAGGGGGGATGCGTTTTCCGAAGCACCGAAGGTATCCCTGGCCCGCACGGCAAAGCCGTCCCGCGTGGACCGATTAAAATCCGGAACCGCCTCACGGGCAATGGCTTCTTCCGCCAGAATGCGGTGCAGGGCCTGGGATACAGGGCATTTTTCCGTTTCAAGGAGGGAAAATCCGGAAAGGAGAGCAAGGGCTTCATCCAGAGAAATGACGGAAAAAAAAGCATGTTTCATGGAGGCTCCGGGGATGGGAAAGATGGGGGGCTGCGGGAATTTTTCCGGATCGGGAAAGCCCTGGGTCAGAACGCTGTTTTCCTGTATTTCTATAAAGCCTCTGAAAAGTCAAGAAGGGACATTGCCCCTGGCTTCTGTGGGACCTATATTGGAACTCTCACGGTTTTCGAGAGGAGAGGCTGTACGAAGAGCCTGTATGCAGGATGATCCCACCGGACTTTCCGGATGTGGCGGGAGGCCGGAAACCCAAAAGGAAGGAGCAGCGCATGGGTCATGTCATTGAGGAAGTGGAAGGTCTGTACCAGATTATTGCTTTGAAGCCCTTCAGAAAAACACCGGGTGTCGTTTTTGACATCCTGCCCCATGAGGCCATGCCCGATGTCCACTCCATGGACAGGGTGATCCACAAGGGAGGGGCCGTGTCGCCGGGACCTGTGGGGGATGTGGAAAGACCCTGGTACATGCACCCCCATCAGGCGGACAACCTCATGGTGTTTTTCGGGGAAAGGACGGTGGATATTTATTCCGTCGCCCATGGGAGAATGGAAACCTTTGTGGTCACCCCGGACAGGATAGTGAAAAACGGCAAAGTGATCCATGAGGGCGGTGGCATGCTGGTCTGGCCTGTGAATGTTTTTCACAGAATCCGGAGCGGGGCTGAGGGGTCCGCTTCCCTCAATCTGGCTGTGCATTATCCGGGTTTTGACATTCGCACCAACTTCAATATCTACGACCTCGATACCGGGACCGGGGCTTACCGGGTGATCCGGGAAGGCTTTAAGGATCAGAGCCCCTGATGCGGCGTTTACCCGGAAGCCATGGCTTAAGGGAGATTAAAATTGTCAATAGTCCGTTCACCCTGAGACTGTCGAAGGGTGAGCCGAAAAAGACAAGGGTCATCTCTTTTGCTTTTTCGTCACGGTTCGACAGGCTCACCGCGAACGGTGTGACGGTTCGACAAGCTCACCGTGAACGGTGGGAGGGAGACAAAGGGCGAATCCATCCTTCAGCCGTTCACCCTGAGCCTGTCGAAGGGTGAGTCGAACAAAGACAAAGGTGATCCCTTTTGCTTTTTCGTCATGGTTCGACAAGCTCACCGTGAACGGTGTGAGGGAGACAAAGGGCTAGTCCATTCTTAAGTCATGGCTTCCGGTTTTTTTCCGGGAGGTCCGAAATGGATCTCCCAGCGTCCGGGACCGCGCTCTTTTGCCTTGTGCAGGGTTTTTTCCCCTTCTTCCAGCCCGCACAGGCCATGGAACTGGCGCAGCAGGGCTTTTTTCCAGACAGGGTCTTCAAGGGCCCTTGCCCGCCAGAGGGCCGCTTTACGGATTTTCTTTTCAAAAATCGCCCAGGCTGCGGCGTAGTCAAATTCCGGCCAGCGTTTTCCGGCTGAAAAAATGAAGGGCAGATTTTCCGTGGCGAGAAGGGCCTTTCCTCCTTTCAGAAAATCAAAGGTCTGCCAGTGGCATCCCGCATAAAAGAGAAACTCCCCATCCCCAAGAAGGCCCAAGGCCTTTTGTCCTTCTTTAAAGTCAAATCCTTTCCAGTCATTGCCCGCATAATAAATGTAACGGCCTGCCTTCAGGGCAAGGAGGGTCTTGATCCCGGCCTTTGCATGAAAGTGCCGCCAGGCTCTGCCCGCCCTGTAGATGGCCTCGGCGTCTTTCAGGGAAAGAAGGGCGTCTTCGGCTTTCTGAAGGTGAATGCGGGGCCAGTGAAGGCCTGCCTGATAGAGGAAAAAAGCATCCTTTGTGGCAATGAGCAGGGCAAGGGCTTTTTCATGGTCAAGGCCAGGCCAGTCCCTTCCCGCCAGGAAAAGGCTTTGGGCATCTGGAAAACGGGCCAGACGGGAAAGGCCTTCCCGGGACGAAAGACGGCCTTCCAGCACAGCCTTGTGAAGGGGATTTTCATTCATGGTTTTTTCCCATGGCTGGCAGGATGAGGGCTTTTCCGAAGGGCGCATGAAAGGCCTCCCTGCGTCCTGAGGAAATGAGCCAGAGGGTGGCGGGATAGGGGTTCAGCTTTCCCATGTCATGGATGTGCCCGTCGGTTAAGACAAGGAGCAGCTCTTTGTGGTTTCGCATATAGGCGTTGAACAGGGGAGCAAAGAAGGTGGTGCCGGAATTGCCCGTTTCCAGGTGTTTCCAGTCGCCCTTCTTGTAGAAGTAGGGCCTTGCCCATTGTTCTTCCCTTTCCATTTTTTCCCTGCGGATACGGGGGATAAAAACCTTTTCATCCACGCAGAGGAGGTTGACCCGGAAGCGGTCAAGGAGGCTTTCAACCACGGCAAAGGCCCTTGCCATTTCACCGGGGGTTGTGGTCATGGAGGAGGACACATCCACGCAGACGGTGAGCAGCTCCTTTTCCCGGAATATGCGGCCGCTTGTGTAAATGCCATGGGGGAGGTAGCGGCGGTTGAAGCGGCTTTTGGTATAAAGCCATTCATTGGAATGGGTGTTGCGATCCAGAAGGCTGCGCAGCCTGCGCTCCCAGGGCAGAGGCCCCAGTTTTTCGATGCTCTCCATCATGCGGCTTAAGGCTTCAAAAACCCGGTCTGTGGCAGTGAGGGGATCGTCCTTGGCCAGATCCATGATTCTGCGGATCTGGCTCTGGAGCTGGCGTTTTTCCAGGGTGCCGAGAAACAGGTGGGTTCCCGTGGGCAGGGCCTTGCCTTTCTTGTCCACCAGGCAGAGGCCTTCGGGGATGAGATCGGGATTTTCGGCATCCGGCTCGCTTGAGTCCGTCACATGGCAGGGGCCGGTGTGGGGGGCTTTTTTCTGGGGCGGTTTTTTAAGATCCCGGAACATGTCCCGCACCGCATCACTGAAAACCCGCAGGGCTTCCGGTCCCCTTCTGCCGAACCACTGATACACCCTTTCCCAGGAAGGGTCGGATTCGCCGGTTTCCTCAAAAAAGGCATCCGGGATTCCCGGCAGATCCGCAGGCAGCCTGAGATCCGTTGCAGTCCCATGGGCGCAGGAGAAAAAATGGGCGGAACGGCGGCGGAGAAAGGAGTTGATGACCATGTCCTGGGCGAGGTTCTGAAGGTAGGGTTCATGGTCTTTCAGGTGTCTGTGATCGTGACCATGGACAAGGTGGAGCAGTTCATGGACGAGCAGGGCCTTCAGACTTTCTTTGTCCTGGGAGTCCACAAAGTCCGGATGGTAGAGGAGGACGGGGCGCATGCCCCCCATGCTCAGGGCCAGGGTGGGCACGGTGCTGGTTTCGGTGAACTGCACGCTCTGGTAGAAATAGGAAGTAAAGCGGCTCTGACGCCAGAGATCTTCCAGTACGGCTTCCCAGGCGGGGTGCTGCTTGGATTTCATGACAGAAGGGCCTCCATGGAAAGGCGGACCTTTTGGGCGGCCTCCGGGCTTTCCATGCGTTTCAGAGCCTGGGGAATGCGGGTGAGCAGGCCGCATTCCCGGAGCAGAAGGTGGAAAAAGGCAAGGCGGCTGTCGCTGCGGCAGGTGATGATAAAGGAGAGCACATGGGCCAGCTGATCCATGCCGGGCTCATCAAGAAGACCATCCCGGACAAGAAGCTGATCCCGGAGCTGGGAGATGGCTCCGGTCATGGCCCAGAGCAGATCCTCCGTGGGAAGGGTCTCCTGTTCGGCTGCGGCGAGTTTTTCCGGGTTTCCTGAAAGAATGTCCTGGGTGCTGATCTGCCTTGGATGGGTAAGCTCGCGGATGAAATCAAAGGCCGCCAGGTCACCCACAAGGGAGATGATGAGTTTTTCAAGACTGGCCCTGGGGTTCTCCTTAAGGTAGGTGATGAGGGCTTCTTCGGTTTTGAGGCCGTAGGCAAGGCCGAGAGCCTGGGAAACCTGGTGCCAGCCCCTGGGATTGGGATGGATGCGGTGGGCGTCCCAGAGTTTTTCCGGAAACAGGACAATGTAGCGGAGTACGCTGGGGTGTACCTTCTGGCTGGCTGCCCAGCGCAGCCAGTCCATGGCTCTCGGTTTCAGGTGGAAAAGGGCAAGACGTCCGTCAAGGGCGGCGTCATCAAAGTCGGTGATGGTGGTGCTGTCTTCTTCACCGAGGTTTCCGGCAAGGACAATGGCCGTTTTTTCCGCAAGCAGATGCTCGCCGCAGCGGCCTTCGGTGATGATCTGAAAGAGGGTCTGGATGACCGTGGGATGGGCGCGGTTGGCCTCATCGAGAAACCAGAGGATGCCTGCGTGGTTCTCAGGAACCCTTTCCGGTGGGATGAAGCGGGGCCTGAAATAGATCATGCGCTGGTTTTCATGGTCGGGAACCGGGTAACCGCCAAGATCAATGTTTTCCTTGAAAGCCAGGCGGGTATCAATGAAAAGGAAATTTTTGCGTTCCGCCGCCTGACGGACCACAGAACTTTTTCCGATTCCCGGATGGCCTACGATTTTGATGGCATAGTTGAGCTGGCCCGCGGCGTCAAGGTAACGGTCCAGGATTTCTTCCAGTTCGGTGATATGAATGTCCACGGCCTCTTTTTTCATGGGTCCTCCCTGTTATTTCAAAAAATGAAATGATAGGGCGCAAAATAAAAAAGGCAAGGGAAAAGACATGGGGGACCGTAAATGACCGGAGAGGGGAGATTCAAAAGACCCGCGCCCGCAGGAATAAGAAGAAACGGAATCCGGCGGACGCGGGGGGAAGGGCTTGGAATCAGGCCAGGGCCTTCTGGATGCGCGCCATGGCTTTATCCACATTTTCTCTTGAGTTGAAGGCTGAAATGCGGATGTAGCCTTCACCACAGCGGCCAAAACCTGCGCCCGGCGTGCAGACCACACCGGCATTCTTCAGCAGGCGGTCAAAAAATTCCCAGGAGTCCGAGCGGCCATCCACCCATATATAAGGTGAGTTGTCGCCGCCCACACAGTCAAAACCTAAGGCTGCCATGGCGTTGCGGATGACAGAGGCATTTTCAAGGTATCCCTGGATGATGGCCTGAACCTGGGCCTTGCCTTCGGGGCTGTACACCGCTTCCGCCGCCTTCTGAATGGGGTAGGCCACGCCATTGAACTTGGTGCAGTGGCGGCGGTTCCAGAGGGCATGGAGGGAATGGGCGGCACCGTCCTCATCGTATACCTTGCAGTCTTTGGGAACCACGGTAAAGGCGCAGCGGGTGCCGGTAAAGCCTGCGGTTTTGGAGAAGCTGCGGAACTCCACAGCCACTTCCCGCGCACCGGGGATTTCATAGATGGAGTGGGGGATGGCGGGGTCGGTGATGAAGGCCTCATAGGCGGCGTCAAAGAGGATGAGGGCCTTTTGCGCACGGGCAAAATCCACCCATTCCTGGAGCTGGGCCCTGGTGGCGGTGGCGCCGGTGGGATTGTTGGGATAGCAGAGATAGATGAGATCCACGGGTTGATCCGGTACCGGCGGTACAAAACCGTTGTCCTTTGTCCCATCAAGATAAATGAGGCCGCTGTAACGGCCATCGCTGAAAACGCCGGTACGTCCGGCCATGACGTTGGTGTCGAGATAGGCGGGGTATACGGGGTCGGGCAGGGCAATGGCGATGTCCGTTGAAAAGAGTTCCTGGAAGTTGCCCGTGTCGCATTTGGCTCCGTCGCTCACAAAGACTTCATCCGCCTCAATGGCGCAGCCTCTGGACTGGAAGTCATTTCTGGCGATGGCTTCCCGGAGAAAAGCATATCCCTGTTCCGGACCGTAGCCCCTGAAGGTGGCCTCGGAGGCCATTTCTTCCACGGCTTTGTGCAGGGCTTGGATGCAGGCTTCGGGCAGGGCGCGGGTGACATCGCCGATGCCAAGGCGGATGACGGGCATCTCGGGGTGTGCTTCCTGAAAGGCGCTGACGCGCTTGGCAATGTCGGAAAAGAGGTAGGATGCTTTGAGTTTCTTGTAGTGGCTGTTCATCCGGATCATGGGGACGCTCCTTGGTGCAGGGGTAGGGTGGATTTCGGAAAAGGCGGGCTTTCTCTTTCTCTATGCCTTTTATCGTATGGTTTTTTGGGTGTCAATCTGACAGATGTTCTGTTTTTATCTTTTTATTCTGATTTTATTTCTGTCTCTTTTGGATTTTGGCTAAGCTTGAGAAAAAAATCCCCTTTCTGGTGCGGGCATTGGGGGGGAGGAGGCCCGGGCCTTGTCAATTTAAGACATTTGTTTTATGAATGGTTTCCTGATTTGGTATTGACACAGGCCCTGGAATAGGGGAGAAGAAATGGCAATCGTCTAAATATAGGTGGCATGCCCCCTGGGATCCAGTGGACAGGCCTTCCCACCAATATTCGGACTTCCTCAGGGGTGTTGCTGTGACCGCCCGTCAAGCCGTTCCCTCATCATATGGGAAAATCCTGGGGAAGAAAGTTTTTGAGGAAAAACAATACGGAGGAAATGCACAAATGGCGGAAGAAGCAGTCAAGATAGAGAAGAAGTCGGGCAGCTTCTTCATCGACAAGGTGAAGGAGATTCTGCCGGAAGGTGGGAACCTCAATGCCTGCCTGACTTGCGGTCTCTGTGCTTCCGGCTGCCCGGCCACTGGGCTTCGGGATATGGATCCCCGGAAGTTTCTGAGAATGGCCGCGCTGGGCATGGATGAGGAGATCAGGAAGAGCGAGTGGGTATGGATGTGCAGCATGTGTACGCGATGCATGTATGCCTGCCCCATGAAGATCAATATCCCGCAGCTGGTGTTCAATGCCAGGGGCCTGACCCCCAGGGAGCAGCGTCCCAAGGGGATTCTGGGTTCTTGTGACATGGCCATGAAAAATCCCACCCTGAGCGCCATGGGGACGAGCCAGGAAGACTTTGAGTTCGTGGTGCAGGACATTCTGGACGAGGTGCGGGAAGAACAGCCAGAATGGGAGGAAAGGGATCTGCAGGCCCCCATCGACAAGCAGGGCGCCTATTTTTTCCTCAACCAGAACTCCCGCGAGCCCATGACCGAGCCCGAAGAAATGGTGCCCCTGTGGAAAATCCTTAACCTTGTTGGGGCAGACTGGACCTATGGTTCCACAGGCTGGGCCGGTGAGAACTACTGCCTCTTCCTTGCCGACAACCCCTCCTGGGAAAAACATACAAGGGGGACGCTGGGCAAGGCGGATGAGTTGGGATGCAAGGTCTTTCTCAATACGGAGTGAGGGCACGTTACCTTCTCTGTCCTGGCAGGACAGAAAAAGTTCAATGTGGACACCAAGGTTGAGAAAATCGAAAACATCTACAACTACTACGCAGACTGGATCCGTGAAGGTAAGCTTCCCGTCAACTCCGATTGGAACAAGGAGCTTGGGATCAAGTTCACGGTGCAGGATCCCTGCAATATTGTGCGCAAGGCCTTTGGGGACAGGGCTGCGGATAACCTCCGTTTTGTCATTGAATCCTGTGTGGGCAAGGAAAATTTCGTTGACATGTATCCCAACAAGTCCAACAACTTCTGCTGCGGCGGGGGTGGGGGCTATCTCCAGAGCGGATACAAGGAAGAACGCCTGCAGTACGGTAAAATCAAGGATGCCCAGATTCAGGCCACAGGCGCGACCTATGTGGTGGCCGGTTGCCACAACTGCCATGCCCAGATCCATGAACTGGGTGAGGTGTATGGCGCCCATTACCATGTGGTGCACATCTGGACCATCATCTGTCTTTCCCTGGGCATTCTGGCCCCCAATGAGAGAACCTATCTCGGGCCGGAACTTCAGGAAGTCAATCTTCCCAAAACTGCGGAAGACGACGAATAAATTTTTTTAGATGGAAACAGGCATGAAAAACCCCTCCTGGAACCGTACCCTAAGGTTTCAGGAGGGGTTTTTGTATGGAGCCCTCAAAGGAAAGAAAAAAGCGGACAGGAGGCTCCGGCGTTTGGAAATACTTGAAAAAGCTTAAAGACCGTTGGAGGCGCGGATGATCTCCCAGGCTTCCTCTGCGGTGCTGACATACTGAAAAAGGGAAAGATCCGAGGCAGATATGGTTCCCTGTTCCACGAGGTAGTCAAAGTTGATGAGGTTATGCCAGAACTCCTTACCGAAAAGCAGTACGGGAAGTTTTTCCATTTTGCCCGTCTGGATGAGGGTCAGGGCTTCAAAGAGCTCATCCAGGGTGCCAAAGCCCCCAGGGAAGGCCACGAGCGCTTTGGCACGCATGAGGAAATGCATTTTGCGGATGGCAAAGTAGTGAAACTGAAAGCAGAGCTCCGGGGTGATATAGGCGTTGGGCGCCTGCTCAAAGGGCAGCACGATATTGAGTCCTATGCTTTTGGCTCCAGCATCAAAGGCCCCGCGGTTGGCCGCTTCCATGATGCCGCCTCCGCCGCCGGTGATGACCACATGACGGTTGGGACCCGTGTTGTCTGAGATCAGACGAGCGAGTTTGCGGGCCTCATCATAGTAGCGGCTCATCTCAAGGGCTCGTTCGGTTTGTTTCATTTTCTGGATGCGCTGGGTGTCTTCAGGGAGCTGGGCAAGACTGCGGCGGGCTTCCTCCATCTGGGAAAGGGCGCTGTCCGGATCGGGAAGCCGGGCGCTGCCAAAGATCACAATGGTGGATTCAATGCCCTCTTCCGTGAGAATGATTTCGGGTTTCATCATTTCCAGCTGAAGGCGGATGGGCCTCAGGCTGCTTCGCAGCAGAAGATCCTGATCCAGAAAGGCAAGCCTGTAGGCGGGAGAAAGGGTCTGTTCGGTTTCTTCAATCTGTTGGGCGCGTTTGGCGTCCATGTCTGCGGAAGGAAAGGCTCCGCGGGGATAGTTCATTACACTCATGCTGATCTCCCAGAGTCTCATCTTAAGGCCTTTTTTTCGGCCGTAAAAAAAGTAATTATAGCCTCAAAAGCAGGAAAAAAAAGCTTTTTTGATGAGCTTGGGAATTATTCATGTCTGTGGGAAGTTTTTTTTTTAAGACAGGCCTGGATTTTTTCTTCCATGACCCGGAGATGGGTTTCGGTTTCCCTGAGCAGGCGCTGAATGTGGTTTCTGTGATTTTCAAGGATATGGCAGTATTCCCTGCGGCTTTTTTCTCCCTCCTCCCGTAGTTTGGCCAGTTTTTGGAGCTGATCCATGGGCATGCCTGTGGCGCGCAGCCTTTTGATGAGGGCAATCCAGTCCAGCTGGTCGGGGGCATAATCCCTGTGGCCTGCGGCGTCCCGCGGAATGTCTTTGATCAGTCCCATGCGTTCGTAATAGCGCAGGGTGGTTTTTCCAAGGCCTGTGAGGTGGCAGACACTCTGGATCTTCATAGCCTCTCTCCCTGGTCTGAAAATGGATGGTTTGGCTGCAAGGCTTGGGAAAACCGCATTTTTTGTCCATGGGTACAGGGGGGATGAAAGCATGGGGTGGAGCCTTGGGGGTCTTTTTTAAGCGCCTTGGCCTGATGGATATGGGATTTTGCTTTCCCTGTGAGCCGGACAAAAAAATCTGGTTTTCAATTCATGGCTGTAATATAAAGATTTTTCTTTGTTGTCGCAATGCATCATTTTGGGTCCGGAACCTGGATTCTCTGGAATTTGGCCCTTATGCTGGCGTGGAAAAGCGATGGGTCGGGAGGCTTTTTATGGTGTTGCTCACAGCAATCTTTGCAATGGCTTGTGTTTATTACGGATATGATCGTGGTTTTGTCATAGGATTCATGCTTGCGCTTTTTTGTGAGATTCTGTCCCTGATTCTGCTATACAATCTTTTAAAACGCACGGAAGAACGGGTGGGCCTTCGGCTGAATCCTCTCATTGAGGAACAGAGAAATACCCTGAAGCAGGTGGAAGCTCTGGCGGAAAAACGGGCCCTGGTTTTGGACGCATTGGTGCGGAGTCAGCCCGAACTCTCAGAGCTTGTTCAGGGGATTTCAGGCGAGCATTTTCCGAGGGATCGGGAGGATGGAGGGGTGGGGTCGGGGAAGGCTGGAGAAAATCCTTCACAGTGACAGTAGGTTACCGGAAACCAGGACGAAGGTGGTATGGAAGGCTTGTCAGGAGAAGTGATCAAATCCGGTCTTTACCGGGAGCAGGTGCATCTGATTTACAGGCAAAGCCGGAGCATCATGTTCGGCGCTGTGATCAATGGCCTGTTTCTCCTATGGATTCTGTGGGACCTGATTCCCCGAGGCTATCTGCTTGCCTGGTTTGCCGTGAATGTGCTGGTGGTGATTTTCCGGCACCTTAACGCCTGGGCCTATGAAAGGGACGCAGGGCGGGGATTGCGGGCGGAGGTCTGGGGCAGGCGTTTTTTTTGGGGACTCATGGTCAGCGCCCTTCTCTGGGGAAGCGTGGGGATTCTTTTTTTCCCCGTGGACAATGTGCCCGCACAGGCCTTTGTCTGCCTGATTCTCTGCGGCATGGCCGCAGGAACCACAGGCGTTTACGCCGCGTCGCGGAAGGCGGTGGTGGCCTATGTCTGGGTGGTCCTGACGCCGCTGATCCTGCGGTTTTTCATGGAGCAAACGGCTCTCCATGCCAGTTTCGGTGCTTTGGCCATCGTTTACCTCTGTCTGATGCTGAGTATGGGGCGGCACATCAGTGCGACCCTGCGTGAAACCTTTGATATGCGCTATGAAAATCAGGGGCTGATTTCTTTTCTGGAACGGGAGAAAAACAAGGTTGAAGCCCTGAACCGGGATCTGGCAAGGGAAATCCGGGAAAAGGAGGCCATTGCCCTTTCCTTGCGGGAAGCCAAGGAAGAAGCGGAAAGAGCCAACAAAGCAAAAACGGTTTTTCTGGCCAACATGAGCCATGAAATCCGGACCCCCATGAACGGCATAACCGGTATGGTGGATCTTTTGCTGGAAAGTCCCCTGAATCCGGAGCAGACCCACTGGGCCCGCAATATCCATGCAGGGTCTGAGGCGCTTCTCTCTCTCATTGATGATATTCTGGATGTATCCAAAATTGAGGCGGGAAAGCTGGAACTGGAATCCATCGCCTTTTCACCCGCAGCAGTGCTGGAGGGTGTGCTGCGGATTCTTGGGCCTGCCATACGGGAAAAGGAGCTGGAGCTTTTTCTTGATGTGGATCCTCGGATTCCGGAGGATCTTCTGGGCGACCCTTCCCGTTTTCGCCAGGTGCTTTTGAATCTTGTGGGGAATGCCCTGAAATTCACCCTGAAAGGATGCATCGGCATCCGCCTGGGCATGCGGGAGATTTCCCATTCGGAAGTCCTGATCTATGGTGAAGTCTCTGATACGGGTATCGGTATTGCAAAGGCGGCGCAATCCCAGCTTTTTGAAGTCTTCTGCCAGGCAGATACGTCCACGACGCGAAAATTCGGAGGCTCGGGTCTGGGGCTTTTTATTTCCCGGCAGATCATTGAGAAGATGGGAGGTACCATGGGCGTAAGATCCAAGGTGGGGGAGGGATCCCAATTCTGGTTTAAGGTTCCCATGACTTTGGCCTCTGCCCGGTCTGTTGTGGCGGAAAGGGATGCATTGGAGGATGGGACGGATATGAATGGAGGGGCTGGGGAGAGTATGGGAGAGGGGCTTCGGGTGCTTCTTGTGGAGGATCATGCGGTGAATCGTGAAGTGGCGGAAGGCGTCCTGCGTTCCCTGGCCTTTAGCGTGAGTTCCGTGGAAAATGGTAAGCGGGCTCTGGAATGGCTGGAAAAAGAGGGCTTGCCGGACCTTGTGCTCATGGATGGCCAGATGCCGGAGATGGACGGTTTTGAGGCAACGGCGAAAATCCGGGAACGCTACGGCAAGGCCCTTCCCATTGTGGCCCTGACGGCCCATGCCCTGAAAGGGGATAAGGAGCGGTTCCTTGCGGCGGGTATGGATGACTATATCACCAAACCCCTGCGCAGGGAAAACCTGCGGAAAACCCTTTTAAAGTGGGTGACGCCCGGTGGCGGAGCCGAACCTCGGCAATCCGGTGAAAGCTGTGAATGCGCTCCCCTTCTGGGGCCCATTGATCGCAAGGCCCTTTCTTTTATTGTGGGGGATAATCCCAAGGTTCAGCGTATCCTGCTTCGCAATTGCGTGGATAACCATCCTGCAGAGCTTGCGGCCATGGATCGGGCTCTGGCGGATGAGAATTATCAGGATTTTGGAAAAATGGCGCACAAAATCACAGGGACCCTGCGCTATCTTGCCGCCCATGAGGCCATACGCAGTGGGGATCTGCTGCAGGATGCGGTTCTGATGGGAGAGTATGGCCGCATCCGTAAAATCTATGGGGTTTTTCGCATGCAGTGCGAGGCCGTACAGGAGACGGCCCAGCGTCTGCTGGAGGAGCTGAAGGGAGAGGAGGGCTGACAGGCGAGTATGCAAAAGCCTGTCCTTTAAGAATTTTTACCTCATCATTTCTGCCCATGTTTTTCGGAAATCCCATCCAAGGAGGGGTATGGTATCCTACAGGCGATTCAGGAGAGAAGAGAGAAGGGGGCATCGCCTTGGCGCGCGGGCGGTACTTTTATTTTTTCTGGCCTTGGGCCTTCTTGGAGCAGGGGCCCTGGCTTGGCCCTACCGCCATCCCATTGTGTTGGGGCTGCTTTTGGCCATGGCCTGCCATCCGTTTCAAAAGCGTCTTGAGATCCTGACCTCCGATCATAAGACTGCGGCTGCGGCCCTCAGCACCCTGTTGCTTGTGATGGTGGTGGTGGTGCCTGCCTTTCTGATGACCACAGCGGTGATCAGCCAGGGGATTTTGTCCTTTCAGTTGATTCAGGGCTGGATTGCTGGAGGAGGTCCCGGCCGCATTGAGCTGTGGATGGCCGCTTTTATGGATGGGATGGCCGAGCCCTGGCTGGAGAAGATTCGTTTTTTTTATCCAGGATTTGATATAGAGGATCTGGATATTCATGGAACCCTGCTGACCCTGGTATCTTCGGGTTTGCGGTTCCTTGTGAAACAGGGCGGGGTGGTGGCGGGAAACCTCGGTGTCCTTGTGGGGCATTTTTTTCTGCTGCTTCTGGTTTTTTTTGTATCCATCCGCAACCATGATGCTCTTCTGGAGCGCTTCTGTCATCTTTTTCCCCTTTCAGGAACCCAGGAGACGCGGCTGTTTGAACGCATGGGTCTTCTTGTCCGTTCTGTGTTTGTGGGAACCTTCATGACGGCCATGGCCCAGGGGGCTGCAGGAGGGCTGGCTTTTTTTGCTGTGGGGCTTCCCGGTATTTTCTGGGGGGCTGTTATGGCCTTTGCCTCCCTGATTCCCGTTGTGGGCACAGCCCTGGTATGGGTTCCGGCTGTGATCTGGCTATGGGCCACAGGCTCCGGGATGAAGGCTTTGGGTCTGCTCATGTGGTGTCTTTTGGTGGTTGGTTCCCTGGATAATTTTCTGAGACCTCTGTTCATGCGGGGCGCAGCACAGATGAATGGTGTTGTGGTGTTTTTTGCCATCCTGGGAGGCTTGCAGCTCTTTGGTTTTCTGGGGCTTCTGTATGGCCCATTGATCTTTGGGCTGGCGTCCGTGTTTGTCTATATATATCAGGTGGAGTTCAGTGGTTTCTTAGGGTATCAGAACCGGCATTGAGCCCTTGGGGATCTGGTTTCTGGATGCGCGGTGAAAAACTGATTTTTTATGGCATGAGAAGGAATAAGGACGTCTGTGAACGGGCAGACGGCCTGGAGGAAAAGGGATGAAAAATGATGCGGCGGTGAATTCCCGGCCGTCTTCCCCGGATTTTGACGCGGTCACGGGTTCTTCCGGAGCAAGGGAAGCTGTGGCGGCCTTTCTTGAGGGTCTTGGGTCTTGCGGATCTGCGGTAACAATTGAGACTTTATCCGAGAAAGGGTGCCCGGGTTTCCGTATCCCCTCCCGGAGACTCACCTTCCTGGGAGCACCTGGAAAAAGGGAAGAAGGGCTTTTGGCGGATTTCCTGCGGGCGGAAAAAAGCGGCGGCACGTTTGCCGAGGCCATGACCGTCCCGGCGGGCTTGCGGCTTTTTGTCAGTGGAAATTGTCCCCATTGTCCTGGAGCCTTGCGCCTTGCCTTGGGATTTCTGGAGAATCCCAATCTTTCCCTTGAGGTGGTGAACGTGGATTTCTGTCCGGATATGGCGACAGCCTGGGGGGTGATGGCTGTTCCTGTGCTGATGCTTCAGGGGGATGAGGAAAATTTTCGCTGGACAGGCGTTTTGAGGGCTCAAAACATTGCGCAGGCTTTGTGCAGCAGGGAGCCGGAAAGTCTCAGCGAAGAGAGCCTTCTGAATATCCTTGAAAGTGGTGAAGCCCAGCGTCTGGTGAGAATGATGCAATCCAGAGAGCGTATTTTTCCTGCTTTTTACGCACTCCTTACCCATGAAAAGTGGACGGTGCGCTTGGGCGCCATGGTGGCGGCGGAAAGTCTGATCCAGGCCGCTCCGGATCTGGGAGAAGACTTGCTGGAAAGCCTGTGGGCTCTGCGGGAAACCTTGGATGTGGTGGTGATGGGAGACATGATCTATCTGATGGGTTTTGGAAAGCCCGGGGTGTGGCGCCCCAGGCTTACGTGTTTGCTGGAGACTTCCCGTGAACAACTTGGGGAAGCCCTGGAGGAAGCCCTGGAAAGCCTGGGGGCAGCCCCATGAATACCTATACCATTGTAAGGCCGGAGCATCTCAACCATCATGGGTATCTTTTTGGAGGGGCCATGCTGCGCTGGGTGGATGAGTACGCCTGGCTTGTGGCTTCTCGGGATTTTCAGGGCTGTACCCTGGTGACGGTGGCCATGGAAGATGTGCAGTTTCGTAAGCGGGTGGTGAGCGGGGCCATTCTCCGCTTCGAGATTCTCCCGGACAGCCTGGGAAAAGCTTCCGTGTCCTATGGTGTCCGGGTGTACGCCGACGCACCTGGCGCGCGGGAAGAAGAAGAGATTTTTTCAACCCGCGTTACCTTCGTGGGCCTGGATGGGGAGGGACGTCCGCTCCCTCTGCCCAGACTTGAGATCTTCCGATCCATGCAGGCCTGAATCCTCCCAGAGAGCTTTGACAGGTTTTTCCATTCCGATTATCCTTACAGACATTCGCTTGGGTCATTTGATGATCATGAGAAGCTCTCACCTGGGATCAAGGATGAAAGAGCCGGAGTTTTTTTTAGAATACGCGTGGAGCAAAGGGCATGGGAGAAGCTGAAACACTGGCAATGAAAGAGAAAAGGGTGGGGCTTTTGCTTGCCGCAGGGCGTAGAGCTGAGGCCATGGAGCTTCTCTTTGAGCTTGTGGTTGCCCATGCCGTTGCACGTCGCTTTGATCATGCGGAAAAATTGCAGCAGCAGATGATGGATGTGGATGCCATGGCCCTGAGCCTCATTGTCTCCGCAGCAGAACGCATTGAAGAAGAAAAGAACAGGGCCATTGACAGGGTGCACATGGAGCGCTGGAAGGCCTGGTATGCGCGCCTTCTACCGGAAGAGCGGAGTGCCTTTTTCTTTGCCTGTGAACCCCTTTCTTTTTCCCCAGGAACAACGCTTTTCCGCCAGGGGGAGGGGAATACCTCTTTGTATTTTGTGGATCAGGGTGTTTTGCAGCTTTTTGCCGCATCGGATAAGGGACAGGAGGTTCTGGTTCGGCGCGTGGGGCCTGGGGATCTGGCAGGGGAAGACACCTTTTATAAGAGCAGTGTGTGTACTACCCGTCTTGTGGCTTTAACCGCTGGGAGTTGTCAGGTGTTGAGCCGGGAAGCGCTGATGGTTCTTGATGAGACTGTGGCGGGCTTGGGTCCTAAGCTCCGGGCTTTTTGCTCCCAGGGACGTTCACCCAGTGAAATGCTGCAGGCCAAGGGTGTGAACCGCAGGGCACATAAGCGCATTCCCGCCCAGGGCGTCATTGTCTTTCAGGTGCTTTCAGGGGAAAAAAAAGGTGCTACGGCCTCTTTGCTGAAAGGGCGAATGGCTGATATCTCCGCAGGAGGCTTGTCCTTTTATGTGAAAACCGCCAATGGCAGGGGAATCCGTCAACTCTTGGGCCGTTATCTGGGAATGAAATTTTTGCTGACAGCCTCAGGAAACCCCCAGCCCCTGGTCTGCAAAGGAGTGGTGACCGGCGTACTCTGCCATATGGACAATGAGTACTCCATTCATGTGAAGTTTGATAAGCTTTTAAATCCCATGCTGTTTGTATGAAGGCTCCCTTTTGGGAGATTGCATCTTCATAAAAAAGAAAAGGCCACCCTGAACGGATGGCCTTTTTAAACAGGGGGTGCTTGAATGACAGCGGTTTTTCAGGGCTTTGCCCCGTCAAGGGTGGAACGCATGTCGTTCTTGTAGCGGGCGATCATTTCATTGAGGCCCTGGATCTGCATGGCGACAAGGCGCCGTTCTTCCGAGGAAGAGGCGTACTTTTCAGCGGTTTTGAGAAGGCGCTCTATGGTCTTGAAGTTGGGAAAACCGGGCTTGGCGGTTTCTCGGACGGCCTGTTCCATATAGAAATTAAAGGCCAGAGGCATGACCTCGCTGCGGGTGTATACCGCCTTGGAAGCTTCAGGTGCAGCAACGCCTGGCAGGGTGATGACATGCTTTTTGCCCTTGGGTGAAAAGGCACCTTGCCAGATTTCAAGGTTTGTCCCGCTCTGTTTGATATAGTAGCCGGACATGTTCTGGATGCTGGTGATGATGATCAGGGTAAAGAAGAGGGCAAGGGCAAGACCGCCCGTCATCATATATTTGTTCATGGCCTTGGCGCGGGCCTCCTTTTCGGCTTTGGCTCTGGCTTCTTCTTCCAGCGCCTGAAGACGTGCTTTTTCTTCGGCCCAGATACGGGCATTTTCTTCGGCCTGCAGACGGGCTTCTTCGGCTTTCCTGCGTGCTTCCTCGGCAGCGCGGATGCGCGCCTCTTCTTCGGCTTTTTTGCGAGCTTCTTCCTCAGCGCGGATGCGCGCCTCTTCTTCGGCTTTTTTGCGAGCTTCTTCCTCAGCGCGGATGCGCGCCTCTTCTTCGGCTTTTTTGCGAGCTTCTTCCTCAGCGCGGATGCGCGCCTCTTCTTCAGCTTTTTTGCGAGCTTCTTCCTCAGCGCGGATGCGCGCCTCTTCTTCGG
>Ga0265295_1001466_pt1 | contig 41393 bp, 45 predicted proteins | sample Munlansysbiofilm_FD_192503 | JGI IMG/M metagenome (GOLD analysis project Ga0265295, IMG submission 192503) | Leachate microbial communities from a municipal landfill in Southern Ontario, Canada - Methane capture system biofilm | ecosystem: Engineered > Solid waste > Landfill > Unclassified ... | reverse complement strand
GCTTCCTCCAGACCCTGCCGTTGCCAACAACGCCCTTGCGATTCGGATTGTCTTCCCCCTGATCGGGGCGACACCTGTTTCTTGCAACAGGCCGGGTTTGCCAGCTCCGCTGGGCAAACCACAAAAAGCCCTCAGAGCATTTTTGCTTCTGAGGGCTTTTTATTTCCGTCCGCACAAAACTCGATGGGTATAAGCATTATTATAAAAAATTTAATATCACACCTGATACACCACCTCACCGTCCAGGTTGGCGAGGGGGGGCTTCCTGATCGAGATATCCGTAAACTGCTTCGGGCAGTTTCACCCTGACCAAACGCAAGGTTTATGCAAAACGGCCAAAACGCCCGACCTTGGCGTCCGTGAACGCACGAGGACGTGCCTGGATACAAAGACGCCCCGCGGGAGAAGCTACCCGTGGAGCGTTGAAGATAAAAATTGCGGCCTGAGTCGGTGACGATTGCGTGAATCTGCTTTTGAGGAGGGAAAAAGCGAACAGAAAAGCTCACAGGGGAGGAAAAATTTCGTCGACCAACATCAGACCGCCAGGGAAACCGTTGTGTCGCATGACTTTGTACGTGATCTCTATGACTACGCTCCGGGGGCTAACCTCGGCTAAAAAACCATCCCAGACCTGTTGTCCGGTGTTGATTTCAAACAGCATCCCCAGTGTTCGGGAAGCATTGCCCGTTGTCCGTAATAACAGTACATCAGGGCTGCCTGTCGTTGCCATCGCTAGGGCGAGGGGTTTTTATCCCTCAATGGAGTGATTTTCGAAATTTTTTTGCGCTTTGATCAAAATGCCCATTTGTGGGACAATGATGCTCCTGCTACTGACAACGGGCAAAGCATCCACATGGCATATCTTCTGGATCTGATCGATAAAAACACCCTTGATAAAATCATGGTGGCCTACACCAAGGCGACCCGCATGGGTGGTTGCATTTACGACACGAAGGGAAACATCCTTGCCGGACCCTACAATTTCTCCGACTTCTGCCTGAAATTCTGCCGCGGTACCCATGAAGGCCTGCACAAATGCACGGCCAGCGCCCGCTATGGCGCACGCGAGGCGCTGCGCAAGGATGGACCGACCATCTACTCCTGCCTTAATTCGGGACTGGTGGACTGTGCATCCGCCATCACCGTCGAAGGGCAGATGGTGGCCGTAATGATCTGCGGCCAGGTCAGAACGGAAGATTATGTCATCGACCGGGATCTCGCTTTTCATCATGCCAGCGCCATCGGCATTCGGGACATGGCCGGCTACATGGCAGCTTTGTACCGAATCCCGAAAATAAGCTATGAACGCCTGCACGACTTCGCCACTCTGCAGAGCCTCATCGCCGGAACCCTTGGCAGCCTGGCCACTAACAATAAACGCCTCAAAAGCGTCTCGCGCAAACGCATTTTTCAGCTGATCAACAGTGTTTCCGATTACATTATCGCCACCGACACCAGGGGTTTCATCGAAAATCAGAACCGCGCCCTGCTTGAAGCACTGGGGCGCCCCGATGGCGACCTTTCCGGCCAACCCATCGAATCGCTGTTTCTGGACCGTACCCCGCTGGTCAGGGAAATGGCCAAGCTGCGCGAGACCCGCGACACACCGGAACGCCTCAGCCTGGGATTGCTGCTTTCCGATAAAAAACTGGCCCAGGTCGATACGTCCCTTTCCCGCATGGAAAACGAAAAGGGAGAGCTGCACGGCTTCGTCGCCGTCATGCGCGACATGACCGAAGAAAAAACCATCGAGAGGATGAAGAGCGATCTTTTCGGCATGCTTACCCATGACATGATCAACCCCATCCTGGCTATCAAATCGGCCCTCAAGCTGGTGCTGGACGGTCAGGTCGGGCACCTGAACCAGGAACAGACGGATATTCTCAGAATGGCCGCCGACACCAACCATGACCTGATGGGCATGGTGTCCGACTTTCTCGATGTGTTTCGCAACAATTACGGCATGCTGGTTTTGCGGCAGAGCCGCTTCGACATCCACCAGGCTTTACAGGAGGTCGTCAATCAATCCTATTATTCCTGTCAGGATCGCAAAATCCGCATCGATTACCAATCGGACTTCAGTGACGAACTGCCGTATTACGGGGATCGGCTGCGCCTGCTGCGAACCTTTGCCAACCTGCTGGACAACGCCATCAAGTTCAGTGAAGGAGAAGACCTGGTCACCATCGAAACACGCCGAAGCGCGCCGTCAGGCGGTAAGCGGCACGGCGAATCTGTCCGCTTGCGGCCGGATATTGCCCACATTTTCGTCGCCTTTCACAATCGCGGCAAGGATCTGCCCATGCAGGATCTGGGAGCCATGTTCGACAAGTTCTACACGAGCAATCACAAAAACCCGGCCGCCAAAAAAGGCTTGGGCCTGGGGCTTAACTTTTGTAAGCTCGTTGCGGAGGGACACGGGGGACATATCTGGGCGGAGACCACGGACGACGGCCTGCGCATCGTGCTGGCCCTGCCGGTCCCCGACCCTTCAAAAGATATTTGAAGGGGATTCAACCCGCGCATTGCCCGGAGGTACAAATGCCCAAAAGCGGACCGTTTAAAGTTTTTCTGGCCGACGACCACCCCCTGCTTCGCACCGGCTTGCGCATGGGCCTGAGCCAGTTTTCCGACATCGACTTTATCGGTGAAGCCAACGACGACTTCAAGGCTGTGGAAAGGATCAAGCAGAACCCCCCGGACGCGGCGCTCATCGATGTCGACATGCCCGGGCTTTCCGGAGTGGCGGCGGTGCGCATGCTGCGCAAACATTATCCGGAGATGACCCTGCTGATTCTTTCTTCATACAGCGACAAGCACTTCATCGAAGAAGCCATGCAGGCCGGAGTCGACGGTTATGTGCTCAAAAGCATCGACATCACCGATCTGGTCGAGCTTATCCGGGCTTTTGTCAACAAAGAACACCCCATGTCGCCATACCTGATGGATCTGGCCGTCGACTGGGAAGACACCCGCCCGGACATGGAACCGGACGAAGAAGACGACCCTGAGGATTTTCTCACCCGCCGGGAAAAACAGATCCTCGACTGCCTGGCCCGCGGCCAGGGCAACAAGGAAATCAGCAACAGCCTGTTCATCAGTCCGGAAACCGTCAAAACCCACATCAAAAACATTTTTAAAAAACTGGATGTGAAAAGTCGCCTCGAAGCCGTTATCGCCGCCAAGGAGCGAAAGCTCATCAACTGAGAAAAATTACAAGGGCAGGATTGTTCACACGCCGCTTTCCGCGCCGCACGAACACTGGCCTCAGGCTGTCACCCCTTATCGAAAAACACCCCATGATCTGCTTCCTGTACAGTTTTCCCCTGGACCATTTCGACCCGCTGATCATTTACCAGCGCCTCTATCCCACCGGTCCCGGTTTCCTTGAGAGCCCGCAAACTGCTTCCGGGACGGCGCGCTTCAGCATCGTGCCGCTACGCCGACGGGAGTCCTACCGCCTGGATGGCAGCGGCCTTGAACGTATCGAGAACGGCCGAACGACCCCTCTGCCCGGCGATCCCTTCGTCACGCTGGACGCCATCCTGAACCAACGCAAACTCTCTTCCGATACCTTTCAACTGCCTTTTGCCGGCGGTTTTTTTGGCTTTCTCGGTTACGACCTGGCGATGCACATTGAAAACCTGCCCTGCATTGCCAGGCGGGACCGAAACATTCCCGTCCTGTGGCTGGACTGGATCGACCTTGCTGCAATCTTCGACCACCACCAGCAAATCCTCACGCTCGTTTCCCTCGACCCGCGGGACAATCTGGAACAGTGGGAACGCGCGATACGCCAGGCGCTGCGGCAGCCGGCGGCAGACACGCAGCCTTTCCGTGTCAGCTGCCCGGCCCCCGGCATGGAGCAGCAGGCGTTCGAAGAGCGGGTGCGCCGCGCCAAACACTACATCGCCCGCGGGGATATCTATCAGGCCAATCTTTCGGTGCGTTTCGATTCGCGCTGTGACATTTCCGCCATCGACCTCTACCGGCGGTTGCGCCGCATCAACCCCAGCCCTTTCGCAGCCCTGCTGCACACCCCGCACCTGGACATCATCTCCGCGTCACCAGAGAGGCTGATACGGCTGCAAAACGGTATTGCGGAGACCCGCCCCATCGCCGGCACCCGGCCCCGGGGTGAAAGCGCCCCCGACGATGAGCGGCTGCGCCAGGAATTGCTGGCCAATCCCAAGGAGCGCGCCGAACATATCATGCTGCTCGATCTGGAACGCAACGATCTGGGAAAGGTCTGCCAACCCTTCAGCGTTGAGGTCGACGAACTGATGGTGCTGGAGCGCTATTCCCACGTCACCCACATCGTTTCCAACGTCAAGGGACGCCTGCGCAAAAATGTCGGGCCTTTTGCCCTGCTGCGGGCGGTATTTCCCGGCGGCACCATTACCGGCGCGCCGAAGAAACGCTGCATGGAAATCATCGAGGAACTCGAACCGACGGGGCGCGGCACTTACACCGGAAGCGCCGGCTATGTCAGCATCACCGGCAACATGGATTTCAATATTCTGATCCGCAGTTTCCAGAAATTCGACAGGGAACTGACCTATCAGGTCGGCGCCGGCATTGTTGCCGACTCCGATCCGACCCGCGAATGGCAGGAATGTCTGCACAAGGCCGCGGCCTTGCGCCTGGCCCTCGGACTGGCATCATGATCGTGAACCTCGACGGCCGGTTTTGCACCGCCGAACAAGCCTGCCTGCCACTGCAAGACAGCGCCCTGCTGTTCGGCGACTCCCTGTTTGAAACCATCAAGGTGCAAAACAACAAGGTGTTGCGAATCGAAGCCCACCTGGACCGACTGGCGCTGTCGGCCTCGCTGCTCGACTTCCCCCGCAACCACGACGAGGTCCGCACCAACCTTCTGCAAACCGCCGAACGCTGCCCCTGGCCTTTGGCGCGCCTGCGCCTGACCCTCACCAGGGGAATCTGTAATGGACTTGCGGTACCGCCAGCACAGCATGCCCGAACCATCATCACCGCCGTCTCCTGCAGCGACCCCGACGACACTCAGCGCAAGGCCGGAGCCACGTGCGTTTTTGCCCCCAACCGGCGCGTCAACCCCCTCTCCCACCTGCCGCAGATGAAGCGCGGCAATTACGCCGACTGCCTCTACGCCGCCCGCTACGCCCAGTCACGAGGGGCCCGCGAGGCACTGTTCCGCACTGACGAGGGTCATATACTCGAAGGCGCCACCAGCAATTTGTTCCTTATCCGGGACAAAACCCTGATTACCCCGGCCGCCGGAGAACTGGTCCTGGCCGGCGTCATGCGTCGCCAGGTCCTGCAGGCGGCCGATACCCTCGGCTTTACCGTCAGACAGCAGCCCATCGACATGCAGACTCTTTTCCAGGCCGATGAAGCTTTTCTCACCAATGCCATTATCGAAATCATGCCCATTGCCCGGCTGGAAAATTTCCCCCTTAAACGCGGCCCCCTGGCCCTGGAGCTGCTGCAGGCCATCCGCAATGGCGCGGCATCCTGAACAAACGGCCAGTCCCTACCAAAACCTCTTGACCATCGGCAAACATGTCTTTATAATCCATCCCACTTTGCCGAAGTGGTGGAATTGGTAGACACGTCGGTCTCAAAAACCGATTGCTTATGGCAGTGCCGGTTCGATTCCGGCCTTCGGCACCAATAGAGAAAATGGCCCCTGATCCGTCAGGGGCTTTTTCTTTGTCCAATGTGATCCAATACCGTCTTAAAAAATCCGTATATTTATTTAAATTCAAGCATTTAGACAATTCCAAAAAATCGAAATCCTCTCTCATCCTTTTGCCAAACCGTCCACTCTTATACCATTTCATCCTTTGACATCCGGCAAATTCCGGGGTAGAATTTTCCAAAACTTGGCCCCTGGCAAAAAAACCCTACCCCTGGAGGCAAGATTTTCATGCCCAAATCAGCCGTCCCTCTCACGGACAGCCAGGTCGAAGAGGCCGTCGCAGCGGAAAAGTCGTTCAAACTCTTCGATGGCAAAGGGCTCTTTCTTCTCGTTGCACCGAAAAAAAACAGCGGTACCAGCAAATGCTGGCGATTCAAATACCACTTTCAGGGCAGGGAACAGCTTCTTGCGCTCGGCACCTACCCTGAAGTGTCTCTTTTTGAAGCACGCGTCCGTTGTGAACATGCGCGGCAACTGCTGGCGAAACAACTGAACCCTGGCGAAGCCTACCGAGAAGCGAAAGCTGAAGAAAAAATTCTGGCCTCAACAGTGGATCCCGGTCCGTCCGTAAGTCTCAATATGGATGGAGACGTGGTGATCCGAAAAGGCCGCTCAACGCTCCGGTTGAACGAAGAAGAATCACAATTCGTTGCTGACCTGCTGAAAAAACTGAGGTGAAAAAATGCCGCTGACCGACATGAAGATCCGAAACGCCAAACCAACCGCAAAACCACGCAAGATGTTTGATGGCGACGGACTCTACCTCCTCATCTCCCCAACCCAAAAACCCGGGCGGGGAAAATCCTGGCGGTTCAAGTACTTTTTTGACGGCAAAGAAAAACTCCTGTCTATGGGAAGTTATCCCGAAATCGGCCTTGCGGAAGCCCGCTCACGACGGGACCAGGCCCGCAAGTTGATCGCCAATGGCATCGACCCTGCCAAGGAAAGACAACGCCAGAAACGAGAGAGAGCAGCGCAGATCGCCAATACGGTTGAGCTTGTCGCCAAAGAGTGGCTGCATCGACAGGAAGGCGTTCTGGCCCCCAAAACCATCTACAGGATTGAACGTCGCCTGGCCAATGACGTCTACCCCGCCATTGGTAGCACCCCTATAGCTGATCTGGTTGCCAAAGAAATTCTCGAAAAGGTGCTGCGCCCTATTGAGGATCGCGGCACCCTGGAAACCGCCCATCGTGTCCGGGGGACCTTGTCCCAGATCATGCGTTATGGCGTGGCCTGCGGCCTGTGTGAGCGGGACGCAACCGTCGACCTGCGAGGAGCACTGAAACCGATCCAGCGTAAGCACCGTGCCGCCCTTGATAGCGAAGGGATTCCCGACCCTGCCAAGGTCGGGGCCCTGCTGCGGGCAATTGACGGGTTCGACGGCAATCCAACCGTCAAGGCCGCCCTGCGCCTGCACCCTCTGGTAGCAACCCGCCCCGGCGAACTGCGTCACGCGGAATGGACAGAAATCGACCTCGACCAGGCCCTCTGGTCAATTCCGGCCGGCCGCATGAAGATGAAAAATCCGCACATCGTGCCGCTTTCGCCGCAGGCGCTGACGATTCTGCGCGAGTTGCAGCAGATCACCGGTAAGGGAACCTATCTCTTTCCATCATCCCGTTCAGCAGCACGGCCAATCTCCGACAACACTCTGAATGCAGCCCTGCGTCGAATGGGCTATGACGGAACAGAGTTTGTTTCCCACGGCTGGCGGGCGATCTTCCGCACCCTGGCCGACGAAGTGTTGCAGGAACGGATCGACATCATCGAGGCTCAACTTGCCCATCAGGTTTCCGACGCCCTCGGCCGGGCCTACAATCGCACCAGCTTCCTGAAGGAGCGCCGGGCGTTGATGAACCGCTGGGGGAGTTACCTTGACGGCCTGAAGAACACGACCAAGGTGATCTCTCTGGTCAAACGAACCGGCTCCAACTAACGAACGGCTCTTTTCTTCTTCGCGCAATCGTCGCCTGAAATAATTTACCTACCCGCACCCTATCCTTCCTTCTCCCTACATTCCGGTCGCACCCTTGCGTGGAAAACCAGCAACTATTGCCTCGGTGAATAAACATTGAAAATTTCTCTAGTTTTGCTATACTGCCGTCATGAAAACTACCGATGCCCGCAAACTCAATCAGCAGACACAGTTCGAACTTCGTAAGCAAGTTGTCCGCCTTAAGGAAAAAGGCGAGAACAATGCGAAAATTTCGGAGATCGTCGGGCTGAGTCAATCACACATCAGTACGATTTGGCAGAAATACCAGCGTGGCGGCCTTGACGCCATCAAGCCTGGAGTTCGTGGGCGCCGACATGGCGAACAACGCGAACTGACCGCCGAGCAGGAGGCCGGCATCCAGAAGCTGCTGGTAGACAAAACACCAGATCAACTGAAACTGGCCTTTGCCCTGTGGTCCCGCGATGCAATCCGCTTGGCCATCAAGCAGCTGTATGGCCGGGAACTGCCACTGCGGACCATCACCGACTATCTGAAGCGATGGGGTTTTACTCCGCAGAAGCCGGTGAAGCGGGCCTATGAACAGAATCCCAAGGCGGTGGCTCAGTGGCATGAAACGGTCTATCCGCAGATTCAGGCCCGCGCCAAGAAAGAGAAGGCCGAGATCCATTGGGGCGACGAGACAGGCATCCAGAACAACGACTACCGGGCCCGGGGCTTCGCACCCAAAGGTAAGGCTCCCGTCGTGCGCATCAACGCGACCAAAAGCCGGATCAACATGATCTCGTCGATGACCAACCTGGGCAAGGTACGCTTCATGTTATACCGGGAGACCATGACCTCCCAGGTGCTGATCAAATTCATGTCGCGACTGGCCAAGGATGCGAACCGCAAGGTGTTTTTGATCCTGGACAACTTAAAAGTTCATCACAGTCACCTCGTCAGGGACTGGCTGGCGGAGAACAAGGAGAAGATCGAAGTATTCTATCTCCCCTCGTACTCTCCGGAAATCAATCCGGACGAGTATCTCAACGGCGACCTGAAGCAAAACATCCGGTCTGGGTTGCCGGCGAGATCGGTAGAGGCGTTGACCAAGAAAACCCGCTCCTTCATGCGAAGACTGCAAAATCGACCGGAGCATGTACGCAACTACTTCAAGCATCCGAAAATCGCCTATGCGGCCTGACTTAACTGTTTAAACACCGGAGCAATAATAGAAATTTGATACGTCTCTTGAATTCCGTTCCACCAACCACTCTCTGGTGATTGAGCTCCCATTCTTGTCGTTGATCCGCCCAAAACCCTCTTCCCCGCAATGGACAATGCTGGATCAGTTTTCCTTTTTTATGACAGATTTATCCCTGTCCATCTTCCCCCCTACCCGATTTGCCTGACAAGGACGCCAAAAGTCCAGGTTGTTCACCACAGACACGTAAAGGAGAAAGTTCATGGCCAACAACCCTCTCCCCGAAACCGGGTTTCTGCGACTCAAACAGATCATCGGTGACCCCAAGGCGAAGCCACCCATCCCGCCAATCATTCCGATCTCCCGCAGTTCCTGGTGGCAGGGAATAAAAAACAAGAACTACCCAGCTCCAGTGCGCATCGGCAAAAGGGTCACTGTCTGGAAGTCCGAAGAAATTCGCGCTTTAGTCAACGGCACCTGGCAACCCGATTCCGCTGATGACTAGGGCCAACGGCATCCACGTCGGCCTGAGTCACCAGTGCCGCCTAAAGCCTTGCCTGAAGAACTGCCACCGGCCCTGCCCTTCCCCGGCCAAATCGGCATCATGTCTGCGTTGCAGAAGGAGCCGGTGTTGACTTCCACCCTGCCCGAATGGTGGCGGAGGATTCCGACTCGGCTGCATTAGAGAGCTCCTGAGAGCAAATTCGGAGGACCGACTTACTCTCGGCAACAAGGAAACCTACCCATGCAAGCTATCCAGTCGAAGAAAAAAACCAACAAAAAAGTTTTTCGAGGTCGTGACACCTTTTACCTAAGTTCCCGGCATGGCGTTCTGGAAAAAATAGGAGAATTGTTAACAATATGTATAGTGTGTAGTAAACATTACACATGAACGCATTTGGGCCATATATCAGACAGCGCCGCGAGGAGCTGTTTCAGGATGACAGGAGCTTTTCTCTCCGACAGGTTGCCGGACGTGTCGGCATTGAACCTGCGTACTTAAGCAAGATTGAACGGGGCGATTTTGCTCCCCCTTCTGAGGATGTCATACGAAAGCTTGCGCACGAACTTGGGGAGAATGCGGATATCCTTCTGGCGCTTGCAGGTAAGGTTTCCAGGGATCTGATGGAGATCATTGTCCAGCGGCCAAAGCTGGTTGCGGAGCTTTTGAGACAAATCAAAGAGATGCCCGATCATGCGGTGCTACGCGTGGTCCGGGTAGTCAAGGACGGAGACTGGTAGCGGACAGGGAGGAAACCATGGTCAGCCTCACAAAAAATACGTTGGAGTTCAGTTTCCCGGACGTATCTTCACTCGCTCATTGCTCCATCGAGTTTCAAAGGACGCTTCGCATCCCCGATGATAACAGGAAATACCCTCTCCCACCCGGGCTAGGGGCCTTCCCTCTCCTGCATGTTGAAGACTACGCAAAAACAGCGCCGGCGACCTGGCGGGAACGCGGGGGTGTTTTTTTGCCGATGTACCAGGCGGAAGCTTTGTGGATAAATTTCCAGGGTTATTATCCTTGTGCGGTCAAAATTGCCGCCGGTAAAATCAACGCCATCACTGGCGAGTCCTGGCGGAATGAGCTTTCAGCGAAACCTCAGGATTATGTCGTGATTCCTAAGCAGCCCTGGCTGGACGGATTCAGTGTGGGCAAAGGCTTGATTCGCCAGTTCGTTGCCATGCCCCTCGGGCAAGGGTTTACCGCAGAAGAGCAACTGACCGGAAAGGCGGATATCGGAGGGATTCAAATCAGCGTCTTCCCGATGAAAAAAGAAGTGCATCAAAAGCTATTCCCCCCCGTCGAAGATTCCGGCATCAGGTTTTGTTTAAACCAGAGCGTTTGCGAGGAAAGCGCCACTATGGGGCTCGCTCCAGGCGGGTTAGTGCATCAGGAAATTTTTGAGGATGAATACGGGATCGAGGTTTGGGATGCGACAGAGATGGCCCGTTGTTTTGTTCATCTCGCCAATAGCGAGCAGTATCTGGACATAACTGGGCATGTTCCGCCCACCGAACCTCCGACAGCGAAACAATACACCAATGCTGGAATGCCTTGGTTCGATTATTACGCAGCCGATCAAAAAGCCCTGCAAGGAGCCAAGGCCTTAGCAGAACTGGACAGCATCGCCGCAAAGGTGGTCAAGTATGGGAAAAAATTTCTTAAGGGGAATGACCCTGTCAATCCAACGCGAATCGTTTCTTTAGGGCAAAAAGGGCGTGTGAGTGATGGCCAGTGGTGATCACTTGGTGGAGGATGGCATGGCACAAGCTAACGTGGCAATCGAGACAACCGAAGAGAAATGGCATGCTTCTCCAGTGATCTCGTATAAAGGGCCGATCGAGAGCGTTCGGAAGTATATTCCAAAATTCGAGCGTCGATCCTTCGGCCCCAGCCTTGCGGCTCCTCTATATCGAGGGGAGCCCACCCTGTTTGAGAATCCGGAGGTGCCGTCCGGGGTCAACCCCTGGTATGACACTATTGTCAGGATGCCATTGGCATCGAAAGGGACCAACGTTTCGGAAATTCCTGTTGGGATCGTTTCTCCGCAGTACACCCTGCTTCAGCACCATACGGTTATTGACGAAGCTTTGAAAGCCATCGGAGCATTGGGTATCAATTCCTCTCAGGTCACAGCCGGTATGGATTTGACCCACTTTGGCGAACGGATGAGACTTGGTCTTGTTTTGCCGGAAGAATTCAGCCTTACCCTGGATGGCGATGACAGGATGGCCCTTAGCCGAATTTTCCTTCCCCGGTTACCAGAGCGTCCTCATCGATCTCGAACAGATCCGGTGTGGAGCGATGGACGCCGATACCGTGCTCCATCAAAAGCATCACGAGTTGCTCTCCGTTCATCAGGGCGATGGGGGTCTTGTCGGGTTGAACAGCCTCTTTGACGGCTCCCGGGCTGAAATCGCTAGTGGTGATGATCAGGCCTTGCTCGTGCGCTCCGAGGCTGCCGCGCACCTGCTGCACGACCGGAGCCTGGATGTTGTTCTTGAGCTTCCACTTTTTGACTTGGGCGGCCATCTTGATGCGGACCACGTCACCCACCACCAGGGTGCCCCGGACATCGATGCCGCCGTCGCCGCTAAGCTTGGTCACCTCGACCATCTCGAAGCCCATTTCCGCCAGCAACTGCGAGATGAGTTCCTCGAACTCGCCGGGCTTCATGGCCAGCAATCTCTCTCGCAGGGCCTTCCGGACCTGGTGGTTGTGCTGCTCGATTTGGAACGCCAGGCCGCACCCCATCCATTGGCTCAGGCCCACATAGCCTCGGCCGTGCTGAACGAAGCGAGGGCGCTCACCACGTTTCTGCTGGCGCTTGATCTCGGTGATCACCTGGGCGTACATGGTGGCCTCGGGCGTTTTACCGCCAGTCACCAACCATCCTTTCGCCAGAGCCTTCTCGGTGATCTCCTTGTAGTGCATCGGCTTCTTCCCGCCGAACTCCTCAAGCACCTTCTGAGCGCAATCGGTGAAAGAGAAACCCGCATTTGCCGCAGAAGGCTTTGGAGCTTCTTCGACGGGTGCAGGAACCGGCACAGCGCTGCTCGGTTTCTCAGCGGAATCCCGAAGGGCAAAGGTCTGAGGGCCAACCTTTACAAAGTGTGACTTGTCTCCGTTGTTCTTGATGTCGGAATAGATCCGGGCGCTGACAGTGGCGTCTGGAGTTTTCCCTCCGGATTGCCAGAGACCGGCAGCCATGATCTGCTCGGCTATATCCTTGGCGTGCAGCGCCGTTCCAGCCTGCTGCAAAACCTGAATCGCGGCCGTTTTAACGTCCATGGTGCCCCCCATCTGCTTCTGCCAGTCTCGCCGTCATCATCATGTCCTCAGATCAGGCCGAAGAAACGCTCGAAGAACGCACCCAGCTTGTCCAACACCGTTTGCTTCTTCACCGCATGGCCGTTGTTTTTGTTGAACCTTGAAACCGGCGGCAGAATCTTCGTGATGGCGGTGCCGGTAATCGGAATTGCGCCGTCCCGGAATGCGTTGTCAACAAACGCCTTCGTTTCATCACCGTTGAGACCTTCCTCAGAGATGATCCGGTCAAGTTCTTCCGCCTTTTTGGCCGTGATGAAGGCGACCCATTCCGCATCGATCTTGGCACTCACAGAGACGGAATCCACAAACTGCTCGATGAGGTCTTTCTTGTTTCGCAAGCTGGGGCTGGCATTGATCGCCCGCTCGATGGTGGCCCGGATCTCTTTGTCCTCGCCCGAGCCTTTCTTCTTCAGGTATTTTTCGACCAGCATCAGGATGTAATCGACGTTGATCTCGACCTGTTTGATAAGCTCAATCTCGAACACCACGTCGTCGTTGATTGACTCCTTTTCCGCTTCCGATGTGCTGCGGAACTCGGCGTACAGGTTGAGGTACAGGCTCTGGTAATCCTGGAAGTCGCGTTGGCTCAAGATTTCGTTGCCTGCGAAATCGTCGAACGCCGTGAGAATATTTTTCAGACGCAAGATCGAGCCAAAGAGCTTGATAAATGCCTTCTGAGCCGCTTCGCCGACGATGGCCTTGCCGAGCGGAAATCCACCCACCAGCTCACCAACCCGTTTCTCGTACTCCTTGTAGTACTCGGCGTAAGGCTTCAGTAGCACGATGCCCTTTGCATCCTTGTTGCCGAACAGGGCCAGGGCATCGTTGGTTTCCTGCTCAAGGTCACGGAAGGAGACAATATTTCCGTAGGTCTTAACCGAATTGAGGATGCGGTTGGTGCGCGAATAGGCCTGGATCAGCCCGTGGGCACGCAGGTTCTTGTCTACCCACAGGGTGTTGAGCGTGGTGGCGTCGAAGCCGGTCAGGAACATATTGACCACGATCACCAGATCCAGCTCGCGTTTTTTCAGGCGTTGCGACAAATCTTTGTAGTAGTTCTGAAACTTGTCGGCCGAGGTGTCAAAGCTGGTGCCGAACAGGGAATTGTAGTCTTTGATCGCGGCATCCAGAAAATCGCGTGAGCTTTTATCCAGCCCTTCGGTTTCGAATTCCTCTTCGCTCAGCAGGCCATCGGCTTCTTCCTCATTGGCGGCAAAGCTGTATATCAACCCCACCTTGAGACGCCGTGCAGGCGGCAGTTCTTTTTCTTGCTCGGAAAATTCGGTGTAGTAGCGTTTGGCTGCGTCGATGGAGGCGGTGGCGAGCAGCGAGTTGAATCCGATCAGCCGCTTGCCATCATGACGGTAGCTGGCGCTGCGCTTGGTTTTCTGGTCGAAGTGCTCGCGGATATAGCTCACCACCTGCGTGATGCGCTCCGGGGCCAGCAGCGCCCGCTCTGTGTCGATGGCCGACACCTTTTTGTCCTTGATACTTGGGCGTGACTTGATCGTGTTGATGTAATCTATGCGGAAGGGCAGCACATTCTTGTCATTGATGGCATCGACAATCGTGTAGGTGTGCAGCTTGTCGCCAAAGGCCTGCTCAGTGGTGCGTCTGAGCGGGTTGCCGTGGCTCCCGGCGTTGTCGGCGAAGATCGGTGTGCCGGTGAAGCCGAACAAGTGGTAGCGCTTGAAGACCCGGGTTATTTCGGCATGCATGTCGCCGAACTGGCTGCGATGGCATTCGTCAAAAATTACCACCACATGGGCATCATAGACCGGGTGTTTTTTATTCTTTGTTACGAAGCGGCTAAGCTTCTGGATGGTGGTGATGATGATACGAGCGTGTGGGTTCTCCAGCTGCCGCTGCAACACCGCCGTCGAAGTGTTGGAGTTGGCCGCACCTTTTTCAAACCGCTCGTATTCGCGCATGGTCTGGTAATCCAGATCCTTGCGGTCCACCACAAACAGCACCTTGTCGATCTCCGGCAGGCCCCGCGCCAGTTGCGCCGCCTTGAAACTGGTCAACGTCTTGCCACTGCCGGTGGTGTGCCAGATGTAACCGCCTGCGCTTGCTTTGCCCAGCTGCCGGTGGTTGGTGCTGGTCGCGATGCGTTGCAGAATCTGTTCAGCCGCCACGATCTGATAGGGCCGCATCACCAGTAGCTTGCGGTCTACGTCGAACACGCAATACCGGGTCAGAATGTTCAACAGCGTGTGTTTAGCAAAGAAGGTCTTGGTGAAGCCAGGCAGTTCGGTGATGGGATGGTTCTTCGCGTCGGCCCACCAACTGGAGAACGAAAAGCTGTTGGAGGTTTTCTGTCGCGAGCGTTTGCTTCGTTGTTCAGCCAGATGTCCGTCACGCACCGTGTTGCTGTAGTACTTGGTCAGCGTGCCGTTGCTGATGACGAACAGCTGTACATACTCAAAGAGGCCGGAGCCCGCCCAGAAACTGTCACGCTGGTAGCGGTTGATCTGGTTGAAGGCCTCGCGGATGTCCACGCCCCGGCGCTTTAACTCCACATGCACCATTGGCAGACCGTTGACCAACACCGTCACATCGTAGCGATTGGCCCGGTTACCCTCCACCTCATATTGGTTGATGACCTGCAAGCTGTTGTTGTGGATATGCAGCTTATCGATCAGGTAAATATTCTTGACCGTGCCATCGTCGCGCTTGAGCACCTGGATATGGTCTTCCTGGATGCGTGCAGTCTTTTCGACGATGCCATCATTGGCACTGGCAATACAGGTACCGAAAAAGCGCTCCCACTCAGCATCGGAAAAAGCGATCTTGTTGAGGATTTCCAGTTGGAGGCGCAGATTGGCGACCAGATCGGCCTCAGAGGTGAGCGGCAGGTAATCATAGGCCTGCAACTGCAATTGCTTGATGAAGGCTTTTTCCAGCTCTGCCTCAGACTGATAGGCCGTCTCCCGGACCCTATCGGGCAGAAATTCGGCGACGACCGTGCTTTCGTTTGAGAGCGCAATCGGTTCGATTCGGTACTGGGTGAGGTCTTCGCTCATGCAGCCTCCCGGAAATCGAGCAAACGGTCGCGGTAGTGCTCGTACTGCTGACGGCGGGCTTTGATCTCGGCGGGCAGACCGCTCCCGAGGTCGTTCACCAGGGCATCGAATTTATCGAGGATGGCGACGATGCGGGTCTGTTCTTCGAGCGAGGGAACGGGAATCGGAATTCTGTTCAGATTGGCTTGGTTGAGCTTCGGTTGCGCTGCGCCGCTGACGTAGGGGCTGAGGTCAATCGAATTCAGGTAGATTTCCGCAAACCGCCGTTCAGCGTAAGTATTGAACTGCAAGACATGTGCGTGGTTGTTCACCCAGGTTTTTCCGGAGATCGAAAATGCAATGGGTGTCGAACGGGCCAGTAAGTTAGCTCCGTCCTCAGAAACCAGAAGATAATCACCATCAAAGATGTAGTCGCTCACGTAGTCAACAATGCCTGACGCTCCGTAGTACGGAAATTCGCCTGCCTTTCGTGCCGACTTCGTAACAGGACGGCGCTGCGAATCGAGATTGGTTGCTATTTCACCCAAGGTCGCCCACCTTATGCTTGCTTGCTTGCTTGCTTGCTTGCTTGCTTGCGCTCGCTACGCTCGCCTCATTAAAACTCAAGAGCGCGTCGCGGTAGTATTGGTACTGCCGTCGACGCGCCTCCAGCTCCGCCTCCAGCTCCGCCTCCAGCTTAGTGAACGTGTCCAGCACTTTCACGATTTCGCGCTGCACTTCGATGGGCGGGACGGGGATTTTCAATTCGTTCAAAATTGTCTGAGTTTGACTTGGTACTCCCCCGGCTTGGTTCATCTCACCAAGGCCAACAGTGGTCAGAAAGTAATAGAGGAATTTCGGCAGCACCAGCGATGCATCGACTTCTGTGTAGAAGATGGTGTCAACATTCCAGAACGGGACATCGACGTAGAACAGATTTCCGAGAGAGCCCTTTCTTGGAATCAAGACCGAAGGCTTGTCATAGGCATAGGTGTCGACGTACCTCATGACTCCACCAGAGCCGTACACAGGAAAGATGCCCTCATCGAGCGACTTGTGGTCTTTACCGTTCTTGATGCGTGCAATGTTCCCGAGACGCTTGAACTCCACCCCATTCGGACACAACTTGGCAATCAATTCATCAATCCGGCTCATGGTTTTTTCTTCCCGGTGATTTTTTTCTGCACCGCTTTGACGGTCTCCAGATAGGCAGCTTCCACCTCGGAAGGCTCTTCTGCCATTTGCTTGCGGAACTTGGCATATTCTGCTTCGGCGTGGGTCAGCGCGTGCTGGTGGCTGACGCTTCCCGCGCCCTGCAAAGTCTTGCCGCCCATGGCCACAATCAGTTGTTCCAGGTGCGCCAGCCAATCCTTCATATAGGTCGGCTCATGGTTCATGGCGCGAAATTCGGCGGCATCGAAATAGGCGGAAACGAGGGTATTGAGCCGCTTGAGTTCGTCCGCGTCGAGGTAGTTCTTGGCCACGGCCACATCGGCCTTGGTGGGCTGGTTGCCGCTGAATGACAGAAGGCCCATGAACGGTTTGCCCGCGTCCGCCCGCGCGGCGACGACTTCTGCCGCTGTTTGGCCGTGGGCGGCGTAGTGCAGCTTGTTTTGCACGGTTTTGAAGAAGATGACACTGGCTTCCGCTTTGGGGTCGTAGTCCACACTGGTGGCATAGAGATCCAGCACCTGCCGGTAGAGCACCCTTTCGCTGGAGCGGATGTCGCGGATGCGCTCCAGCAGTTCTTTCCAATAGCTGCCGCCGCCCAGGTTCTTGAGGCGGGCATCGTCCATGGTGAAGCCCTTGACTAGGTATTCCCGCAGCCGCTCCGTGGCCCAGATGCGAAAGCTGGTGGCGATGCGCGAACGCACCCGGTAGCCCAGCGAAATGATGAGGTCGAGGTTGTAAAAAGGCAGGGTACGCGCTACCTCGCGAGTGCCTTCGTTGCGAACCTGTCGGAATTCCCGACAGGTTGCTTCCTGGCTCAACTCGCCTTCCGCGTAGATATTGGCAATGTGCTCTACCACATTGGTACGCGAGGTCTGAAACAGGTCGGCGAGCTGCTGCTGACTCAGCCAGACCGTATCGCCATCGAGACGCACATCAATGGCTGGCGCATTATCGCGCTGATAGAGAATGATTTCTCCGCCGGGTTGTTCACTCATGAATCTTCCCCTTCCAACTCGGCCACAATCCTTGAATCTGTTCGCTGCTGGGCAGATTGGTGTGTCCCAAGGGCATTTGTCCAACAGCCTGTTGGATAAATTCGGCGCGCACTCTAATCCCGTCGAATTCGATGGGTTTGGATTTATGTGTCATTCGCCCCCCTCCAGATCGGCCACGATGGCATCAATGGCTGTCCGCAACTCCATCTGCCGCGCCACAATACGGGCGATCTCGGCATTCAGCTGTTTGATGTCCACCGTTTCGCGGGTGTCTTCCTGCTCCACATAGCTTGAGACGGCGATGTTGTAGCCGTTGTCGGCAATCTCGATATTGTCCACCAGCCGCGCGAAGTGGTCGATGCTCTTGCGTCCGATATAGGCATCCAGAATTTTCTGCTGGTGGTCTTTGGTCAGCTTGTTCTTGTTGCCGCTGCGGGTGAATTCGCTACTTGCGTCGATGAACAGGGTGGCGTTGTCGTGTTTGGATTTTTTCAGCACGATAATGCAGGTGGCAATGGTGGTGCCGAAGAAGAGATCCGGCGGCAGCTGGATAACCGCATCGATGTAGTTGTTGTCGATCAGGTACTGGCGGATTTTCTTCTCGGCCCCGCCGCGATAGAGCACGCCGGGAAATTCGACGATGGCCGCCGTGCCGTTCACCGCCAGCCAGGAGAGGATGTGCATGGTGAAGGCGAGGTCGGCCTTGCTCTTGGGGGCGAGCACGCCCGCAGGGGCGTAGCGAGGATCGTTGATCAGCAAGGGATTGGCGTCGCCATCCCATTTGATTGAATACGGCGGATTGGAGACGATGGCCTCGAAGGGTTCGTCGTCCCAGTGGGCGGGGTCGGTCAGCGTATCGCCGTGGGCGATGTCGAACTTCTCGTAATTTACGTCGTGCAGGAACATGTTGATCCGGCACAGGTTGAAGGTGGTCAGATTGATTTCTTGGCCGAAGAAACCTTGACGCACCTTATCGTGGCCCAGCACCTTGGCGAACTTGAGCAGCAGTGAACCGGAGCCGCAGGCCGGGTCGTACACCTTGTTGACCTCACTCTTGCCGACCACGGTGATGCGGGCGAGCAGCTCGGAGACCTCCTGCGGGGTGTAGAACTCGCCGCCGGATTTTCCAGCGGTGGAGGCATACATCTGCATCAGGTATTCATAGGCGTCGCCAAACAGGTCGATGGTGTTGTGCGAAAATCCGCCACCATTGCTCAAGGGCAGGTCGCCGATGGCATCAAGAAGCTTCACCAGCTTTTCATTGCGTTTGGCCACCGTGGGACCGAGCTTGCTCGAGTTGACGTCAAGGTCGTCGAACAGACCCTTGAAGTCGTCCTCACTCTCGCTACCTGTGGCGGACCCTTCGATGGCCACAAAGACACGGCTCAGAGTTTCGTTGAGGTTGGCGTCCTGCCTTGCCCGCGTCCGCACATTGACAAAAAGTTCGGAGGGCAGGATGTAGAAACCCTTTTCCTTCACCGTCTCGGCGCGGCCGAATTCGGCATCTTCGTCACTCAGTGTGGCGTAATCGAAGTCCGGACTACCTGCCCTTCTCTCCTGTTCATTGAGGTAGCTGGTCAGATTCTCGGAGATAAAACGGTAAAACAGCATACCGAGCACATAGGTCTTGAAATCCCAGCCATCCACGCTACCGCGCAGATCGTTGGCGATGCGCCAGATGGTTTTGTGGAGTTCCGCCCGTTCGGTTTCTTTGTTATTTTTCATTCAGCTTTATCCTGTCTGGCCTTGTCTGCCGCACCGCCAGCCTTGACCCACGCATCCACTTCATCTTTCTTGAACTTCCAAAGACGGCCCATGCGATGGGCGGGCATCGCATGCTTGTCGATCCATTTATAAACCGTGTCTCTGCTAACACCGAGGTGCTCGCAGATTGCATGGATCGAAAACCAGCGGTTTTCCGTGTTGGTCATCTTTTAAACTCCAAGCAGGATTGAAAAAACGAAAAAATGCTTTTCGGAACACATGCGAGAATTGAAGGGTTTCCTTACCCAAAACCAACCTTAAGATGCAATAATTTTTGGTAAAGGTCAAACGATTTCAGCCGATCTGGGCTGATCGTAAAGGAAAAGCACAAAGACTCTTCCCTCTCTCCCGATTTCCAAGGCAACACCCTAACCAAGGCCGCGCCTATGCAAAAGCTCCTTGCCGTTCTTTTTATATCCCTGTTCCCCCTTTCTTCCCACGCCTTCTGTTTTGAGGAGGCCGGGCAGAGGTACGCCGTCTCGCCTCAGCTTCTCTGGGCCATCGCCAAGGCGGAGAGCAGTCTTAACCCCTCCGCTGTCAACCACAACCGCAACGGCACCATGGATGTTGGCCTGATGCAGGTCAACTCACTCTGGGCCGATCAACTCGGGCCGACCTGGGACTATCTCCACGATCCCTGCACAAATGTCATGGCTGGCGCCTGGATTTTGAGCCAGTGCGTTCGGGACTATGGCTACACCTGGCAGGCTGTCGGCTGCTATCACAGCCGAACTCCGAGTCGCAGGGATGCCTACGCTGGCCGGATTGCCGCGATTCTGAAAGAAGCAGGGAGCGTCCGGTGATTCCCCTCGACCTTCTTGAAAAGTACAACCTCCCTGAAAGCCAGGTTACCAGCGCCATCGAGACGGCCATCTCCCGCGTTCTTTCTGCGGCGTTCAGAATGGACATGATGGTGCGAGCCCAAGGCACACTGAAAGTTTATGCACTGCCCTCTCCAGATTCCCCCCTCCGTCGAATCGAAACAGCCAGCCTTTCCCGGCAACTGCAGCGCCAGATCCGCTTCCAAATCGAACGCGAACTGGAAAAACGCCAGGCGCTTTATGAACAGGAAACCCTGACGGCTCTGCGCGGAAGTCCTGTAACAGGCGAAATACGCCACATCTCATCGGACGGGGAAGCCACCGTTGCTCTGGAGATGGAAGACCATTTCAGCAGATTGACCCTGACCGGCGTATGCCCTGCCCGCTACATCCCGCCAAGAGAACGGCAAACCCTAGCAGTGGGGGACATAAAAACCTTTCTGGTTACGAGCGTCTTGCCAGTCATGAAAAACGGCCGCGCAAAGGTCCTGATCCGCCTGAGCCGGACGACCAAGATCCTGCCGGAAGCATTGCTGAAGGAACGGACAGGTGAGCCGTCCATTTACTGTGTGCGCAGGATTGCCGGAGCCTTCAGCTCAATCGAAACAAATAGGAAACTCCCCAAGCAGGCCATCCAGGAGGTGAGCAACGAACTCAAGGAGAGAATCATTGTTCGGATTGTCGAAGGGGAAAAATCCTGAAACGCTTGTTCACCTGGGCACCGGGGTCAACATGGACCAGCCCGGCAAGATCGTCCCGATTGCCCTGCCGGACAGCTACCGCAAGCGGCATGTCTTCGTCTTCGGAACCACCGGAGTCGGCAAGACCCGCCTTGCGGAAATGCTGATCGAGCAGGATATCCGCGCCGGGAAAAGCGTCGTTTTTCTCGATCCGAAAGGCGATCAGCAGATCTTCACCAAGATTTTCGATATAGCCCGGCACTGCGACCGGGAAGACGAGATGTTGCTGGTCACTCCGGTCTTTCCCGAATACTCCGCTGTCATCGACCCCCTCGCCTATTACTTCATGCCCGATGAACTGGTGGGCCATATCGTCAGCGGCATCAAGGGCGGCAGGGAGCCATTCTACCGCAACATTGCCAAGGAAATCACCTCGGCGGTCATCATGGGCAACATTCTTCTCGCGCGGGAAGAAGGCCGCGTGCCGACCCAGAACCTCGACGCCATCCGCCAGGCCATCCGCCGCAGTTCCCTGGAATCCATGATCCAGTCCCTGAATCGCATCGACGATCCCGAAGCGCAATCGGTGGCCGGTGTTATACAGGACATTCTGACGTCCCCCCAGGACTACTACGCCAAGGTCTCCTCCACCCTCCGCACTTGCCTAAATGAGCTATCCAGCGGCAACATCGGCCAGATCATCGGCAAGGCCGACTCCAACAGGTTTATGGAACGACTGGAAGCCGGGAAGCGCGTCATCCTGGTCGTCCACACCGGTTCGATGATCACCCGCGAGGCCGGGGAAACCCTGGGCCGCGTCATCCTCTCCATGATTCAATCCTTCGTGGGCCGGGTATACCTCTCCGGACGGCAAAAGGTCAAACCCGGATTGTCCATCTATATCGACGAGGCGCAAAGCCTCTTCTATCAGGGCGTGGAGGACCTGTTCGCCAAGGCCGGGTCGGCGGATGTGATGGTCCATGCCTTCGCCCAGTCGGTGAATCAGCTCTACGCCGCCGTGGGCGAGGAATTCGCCAAGTCCATTCTCGACAACACCAACACCAAGATCTTCATGCGCTGCTCGGATGCCGAAACCTCCGAATACGTCGTGAATCATTTCGGAACGAAGAAAGTCCTCAACAGCATCTACAGCCAGGCCCAGATCACCACGCGTGAGATCGAGGAAGACGTGTTGCGGGTCAACGACGTCCTGAGCCTTCAGCCGCGCGACTTTTTCATGATGACCTACAGCGGACGCTACCGGGGCCGAACGGCGCAAGTGGCCGACCCCAACCTGGAAATCCGTTTCCCCGACGCGCCGGCCGCCATCCGCGCCAACAGGGAGGAGACGCCCGATGCGCATTGACCTGGTTGCTGCGATCACGGGCAGTCTCGGGCTGATGGCGCTGGCCTACGGCATTCGGCTTTTGGCTCGCCCTGCCAAAACCGAGAAAACCATGATCACAGCAGAACCGGCTGGCCCTAAAAAATCCGGTGAAAGGGAGAGCAAAACCCTGGCGGATGTTTCCCGTATCTGGGTCGGGAGAAAGGAAGTCCTCGATTTTCGGGAGATTGCAAGGATCTGGCGAATTACCCAGGAAACCATCCAGACCCCATCCGCGCCGGAGTATCAACATGATGAAATCGCGGCTTTCCACGCCAAATGGGTACAGCGGCCGGTGGTCAGGGGCGAGAAGAAGGCGGTCATTGAGGGCATCCTGTCCATTCTTGACCAGCACGGAGATTGCCCTTCCGTTGTCCAGCGCAACGAAAACGAGTCCGAGAAGAAATACGACCGCAACGTATTCGACAAACTGGCGACCGTTCCCCTCTGGCGGCACAGCCTGGACGTGGCCGGCAACCTGGCCGGGCGGATGAAGCAGGCCATCATGCTGCCGGATGCCGTGATCGCGGGCCTTGGCCACGATTTGGGCAAGATCCCTTCCTACCAGGAAGCCCTGTATCGAACAGGCGACCATCCAATCGTGTCGATCATCGCACTGAACCGGATACCCGGTTACGAGTCTTTGAAAAACCGGGACGACATCAGCCTCGCCGTTCGCCAGCACCACCTGGTCAAGGCGGAAACTCCCCTCGGCGCCGACTTGAAGGAAGCCGACCGGGAAACCCGGTTGGCGGAGATCAGTCGTCTGACCGACGGCCCGCTGCCCGAGACCAGGCAGAACGCGCAGCCCCTGACCGAGCCGCATACCTCAGAGGCTGTCGATTCCAAACAAGAACAGGCGGAAACAGCAAAAATGAGCAAACCTGCGGGTAACGCACCACAAGAGCAGATTCCCCCCGCCCCGATAGGCAGGGAAGAAGCGCATCCTGCCGCGACGGTTTCCGGCAACGCTCTTGGCGGTCTTGACAACCTTGACCTCGACAAACTGCTGTCGGTGCTCAGACTTCGGATCAACAAACTGGAAAAGGGGCGCTGGTCGATAATATCGACTCTCGATGGTTTGGTTCTGGTCCAGCCTGACGAATTATGGGCACAGCTCAAAAAGCAGATTGGCGCCACCCCCGCCATCCAGATGGCCGAAGGAGACGAGGGCCGGAAGCGGGAAATTCTGGGACGGATCGTGTCCAGGCTCGACCGTGAAAAACAGGCGATAGCCGGCGACCTGCTGAAGCATGGATTCCATACAACCCAGTGCCTGGTGGTGATGGAGAATGGCAAAGCCATGAAGGTTCCCCTGATCCCTTTCCGTGTGGAGACCTTCGGTCTTTTGCCGTCGGCACTGGAAAAATTGAAAAGTCCAGATTTGAACAGGATGGCGAAGAAGGTCAAGACCGTCAGGGAATCCGGCCATGGCTAGTCACTGGAAAATTGCGGCAGCGGGCATCATCGCCTGCGCCCTGCTTGTAACGGTTTCTGCCAGGGCCAAGGTTTACGGGGAGAAAGGCCAGAAAGGCTGGTGGTGGTATGAAGATCCGCCAAAGCAGGAGCAAGAGGCGCAGGACAAGAACCTTCCTAAGGAGCCGGTTTATTCCGTGGATCAGATGGCGAGCATGGATACGGACCAACTAAAGGAATATGCGGAACGGGTTCTCAAGGAAGCGGTTCGCAATCCAACCGAAACCAATGTCCGGGAATTTTACACCGTTCAGGACGTGATTCGCCGCAAGGCCCTGGCTTTCACCAACGCTTCCGATCTGGTCTGGCAGAAATACCCCGAATTGTCCGTCGCCAAGGATGACCCTCTGGCGGCGCCCGGGCGGGAAGCCGTGACCCGCCAACGCCTTGCGGAACAGGAACGGACGCTGGCCGGGGCCAGGGAGGATTTTGCCCTGCTTTACTTCCATTCGGACGTCTGCCCGTTTTGCCATGAACAGGAAACCATCCTTCAGTATTTCATGGACAAGTTCAGATGGCAGGTGAAACCGATCGATATCGAGCGGCAACCCCAACTGGCGAGCCGGTTCGGAATCCTGACGACCCCTGCCCTGATGCTGATCCAGAGAGAACCGCCGGACTATATCCCGGTGACGGCCGGGGTCGCTTCGGTGGCGGAAATAACGGCCCGGGTGTTCCGTGGGATTCGCCTTTTGCGCGGAGAGATCACCCCGGACAACTTCAATCTCTACGAATTCCAGCAGGGAGGTGGTTTCGATGTCCGCGCAGGACGTTAAAACCCGTGACCGCTATCTGGTTTTTCCCGGATTCGTTCCCGGCTCATGGGGCGTCTGCCATTTGCGTATCGTCCGGGGTCAGAGGAAAACCCTCTACATTGCCAGCGAAATCCGCCACAACCCAGGTCCTTCCATTACCAACGCCATTCATGGCATATGGCGAACCGTTCAGGGAGAACACTGCGCCTCCGACAATGCCGTGCTGGTCGAGCATTATAGCGACGCGGCAGTTTATGGGGACAAGTGGCCGGGCAACCGTCTGGCTATTGTCACAATACGAAAGGGGCGCCCTTCCTGGCAGCATATTACCAGCAAAGCGCTGGCAACAGCCGTCGGGTGCTCCGTGGCGAATCTGGTCGTTCCTCATGATCGCCTCGTAATCCCGGTTCAGGCCGAAAACATGGGATGCCGCGAACCATGACATGGGTGCGTAGAAAATTGGGGATCATCGGCAAGCCGGCTGCGGTCACTGCCCTGCTGATGGTTGTCTCCCTGCCAGTTTCGGCGGGATGGGTGGACGACTGGGTGGACCAGAAGGCGGTTTCTTCCCCGGGATATTTCGAGGGGCAGAAACGCGGGTACTACACTGGCGGCGGCTTTTCAGCCCGGTGGAACCTGCAGAACGATTATGTCTGGTCGGTGACTCCACCACGCCTGAAGTCCGGGTGCGGCGGGATCGACGCGTTCATGGGCGGTTTTTCGTTCCTGAATGCCGACTATCTGGTTCAGAAGCTTCAGCGCATCATGTCAGCGGCGCCCGCCGCCGCATTCGATATCGCTTTGAAGACCCTGGCACCCCAGGTTTCCGACACCATCCGCTCGCTGGAAGTGATTGCAGACAAACTGAACAACATCCAGCTTGACGAATGCAAGTCCTCCCGCGCTCTGGTGGCAACCATCGCCAGCCCCTTCGCGCCCCAGAACAAACAAGGGGAACTGGCGGCGATCCAGGCTGACTGGTGGCAGTCCACAGGGGGCGGGGACCTCTGGACCGCCTTCCAGGACGCCCGGAAAGCCGATGACAACAAGCCCGATCCGGCGGCTTCCACCGCCACCATGGCCGGGTGCAGCGCCGATTTCAGGGCCGTCTTTGGCGGGGGGAGCGTTCTGGCTCAGGCCGCCGCCAGGGTTGGAATTACGGATGCCGCCTACCTCGCGGTGATTCGCGGCTATGTGGGTGACATCTTCGTGCAGCCTCCCGATCCTGCAATGGGCATCAATGGCTACAAGGTGGTCTATGACGCCCCCTGCGACCAGAACAAAGGGCTGGACGACCTGCTCAATGGCACGGCACAGGGCAAGGAAAGCAACGGGGCCTGTACCACCATAACCGACGCCAACCGAAATCTGCGGCAGTATGTGCAGCAGCGCATGAATGCCGTTGCCTCGAAATATCAGGCCCGACAAATCCTGGACAGTTCCGACGAGGCGTTCATCAACGCATCCCCGCTGGCCGTAGGCCTGGTGCTCAAGACCGCCGTGGCAGAGAAACAGGCGCCGCAGATCATAGCCCAGCTTTCGGATGTAACGGCCAAGGCATATGCCTACGCCATCCTCACCGATATGTACGCCAAGGCCAAGGGGATCTTCGCCACCAGCAAGAGCATCATGAGCTCACAGAACGATCCGGTCGGCGCCAACGGAACCGAAACCTGCCGGGTGGAAAACGTCATGGAGGCGATAGGCGCAGTCGATAAAATCGAGGAGCGCCTTTCAAACATGATCGCCCTGGTCCAGGGTGAATATGCAACCACCGTGAACGAACTGAATACCATTTACGAGTTCGTGCGGAAACAGAAAACCTTCCGGGAAGAAGCCTACCAGTCCCTCAGGCAGAGGTTCGGGGAAGGCGTGGCTGACCGGGTAACCAGTTTCTGAAAACAGTTTCTACCGAAGGGAGCAGAGGCATGGCGAAGGATGACGCAAGCAACGGCAAGAAGGATTATCGGCAGGCTCGTCGGGAACGCAAGCTGGAGATGGCTCAGCGGGACGACATGGAAGTGATCCCCCGCAGGGCCCTGGAAACCAACGATTCCATCCGGCTGCTCACCGCCAATGACTTCATCATCAACCGCTTGCGAAATCAGCTCGGCCGCCCTAACGGCGTGCCGGTGGATCAGGCGGTCCGGTTTCTGGAGCGCAACGAGCAGTTGCGGCAGGAAATGAACCGCCTGAATGCCGAGATGTGCGAGGCGATGGGCATGTCTTACCGGGCGCCCCGGGGTTTCCAAAACCCGCTTGAAAAGGCAGTGGACAAAAAATCCGGGGCAACACCTGCCGTCAGTTAGCTCCTGGCATGCTCAGACAGACAGTGGAGCCGACTTTCCCTTGACATTCTGAGCCGATTTTTTAGAATACAATCATTCATCCACACTATTTTTATAGTGACTCCTTGCTCTTTCGAGCAGGACTGAAATTTTAGGGAAAGCCCCTAATCTCAAAGCCCCAGGCATGGGACGTAAACCGCAGGGGAACCGGATTGCCCGGAGACCTGATCTGCACGCAACAGCAGCCCCCCTGCTTTAACCCGCTTTCCCGGGTTCAACCTCGAAGAGCGGCTGACAGATTATAGTGCACGCGATTCTCGACGTGTGCCGGAATACCGAATTAACCAGACCCGTTTTGGCATTCTGCCGGAAGGGGTTTTTTGTTGCTGAAAACCAACCATCCCGGACGGGAGGAGACTTCTTCCCGCGCAGGGATGACTCCTTCTTGCCGGGGAAACCCAAGAGAGGAGAAGAAGTCATGCTCAACAAGGTTCAACTGATTGGAAGGCTTGGAACCGATCCGGACTACCGCCATACCGCTTCCGGAACGCCCGTGACGACTTTTTCACTGGCAACCTCGGAGCGGTTCAAGGGCAAGGACGGAGCGGCCAGGGAATTCACCGAATGGCACAACATCGTCGTTTGGCGCAGCCTGGCCGATACCTGCCACAACTATCTGACCAAGGGCAAGCTCGTCTACGTCGATGGGAAAATTCGCAAGCGGAAATATCAGGACAAGGACGGGCAGGACCGCTACATCTCGGAGATCGTGGCGGATCAGGTGAGGTTTCTGGAAAAGGTCGAGGACCTGTGCTGGTTCGACGACAAGCCCGCGCCGCAAAGTGAAGATCCCATCTAACGACGAATAACGGCCAACCAACATCCCGCCACCCCACAGGGGAGACAAAAATCTCCCTCACCGGGGGCATTCTGTCTCCCCTGCTTGGGCTTCAGCCCGAGAAAGGAGACAGAGATGATCGCGCAAACAACGCAACTCGTACCTCACACCCACAGGCCACCGGCTTCCGCGCTCCTGTTCGACGAGGAAAAAGTCAACCTCATCAAACGGACCATCTGCAAGGGAGCCACCAATGACGAATTGCAACTGTTTGTCAACCAGTGCAAGCGCACCGGCCTCGACCCCTTTGCCCGCCAGATCCACGCCATCAAACGATGGGATTCCAGTCAGAAGCGAGAAGTCATGTCCATCCAGACATCTATCGACGGCTTCCGGCTGATTGCCGAGCGTACCGGGAAATATTCCGGCCAGCTTGGACCCTACTGGTGCGGCAAGGACGGTAATTGGGTGGAAGTCTGGCTCGATGAAGGCACTCCTCCGCTCGCTGCGAAGGTTGGCGTTCTTCGAACGGATTTTCAGGAACCCTTGTGGGCCGTCGCTAGGTTTTCCACCTATGCCCAGAGAACCAAGGAAGGTCGACTGACCCGCTTCTGGGCGTCCATGCCGGATCTGATGATTGCCAAGGTAGCAGAGGCACTGGCGATTCGCCGGGCTTTTCCCCAGGAACTTTCGGGACTGTATGTCCAGGAAGAGATGGACCAGGCCGAAAATATGCTGGAGGAAGCGCCCGTCAACATGGAGCCATCCCCGCAAAGTGACAGCCACGAAGAACCTGAGCCAGGTGCGGAGGCGGAAATCCTTCTGTCCAAGGGACAGGTTTCCACCTTGTCGAACATGATCCGGGAAACCGGAACAGACCTCGCGAAGTTTCTCAAATACTTCGGCGTTTCTGCTCTCACCACCCTCCCCGCTTGCCGCTACCAGGAAGCGATGGAAACCCTCAGGCAGAAAAAAGCCGGTAGAAAAACCAATCTGGATGTACCCAAAAGCCTGGTCGCCATCATGTCGGCCTTGCGGGCGCATAACATCGAAGCGCGACTGGATGAAGAAACCCGGACAATCCATGCGGCATCCTACGAACACCGGAATCTGCTCAAGTCATTGGGCTTCCAGTGGGACGGAAAAGCCAAGTCCTGGTTTCTGACGGCCAGCTAACCCAAATCATGAGCAGCAACACCCACCCCACAGGGGAGACAACTATCTCCCTGCAAGGGGCGTCTTGTCTTCTCCGTGGGTCATCGACCACCAAAAGGAGGCAAGAACATGAACGCATTCATTGAAAATACCCTTGATACCCTGTTCCACATCGACGTTGGAAACGTTGCTACCGGCGTGGTAATCGGCTCGCCTCTGGTTGCGGTTCTCGCTTTCTTCCTCGCTTGATGTTAAAAGGAGGGGACAGAGTGAACCGACTGGCCATCAAGGAGTATATTTGCATGCACTTCAACCCCGATTTGTCCGCCATGGACCGGCTCAACATCATTTCCCGGCTGGTAAGCCAGGACGAGGTTGCTGTCAGTCTTCTGGAAAAACTCCTCTCCACTGCCGAAGGCTATTTTGGCAAGGTCGTCCTTATGGAGGGCCAGATGAAGACAGCCAGGCTGCGGCTGGAAGGCGAGGAATTGCGGGAATTGACCGAGGTGCTGGACAAGAACCGGAAACTGGCCCATGAAGCCTTGATTTCCGATCTCCACATTTTCAACAGGTATCTGCTGAAAAACTACGAAGACGTCCCGACAGGCGGTCTTTACAGCAAGGACCCCGATTCCATCCGTGATCGCGTGGCGATTGCCGATTGGGCAGGGGAACTGCTGGCCGCGCTGTTCAACGGGCGCCGCAGGTAATTCGGACCACAGCTCGCAAAAACATCCAAGCCACACTTCAACCCCTTGGGGGGCGGTACATGCCCCGGAGGGGTTTTCTGTATCCGCCCCCTTTTTTTAAAGGAGACGGAACATGAGCAAACTTCAAGCCTTCCTCGAATACGCCCTGATTCAAAAAAGCACGCAGGATTCCCGGCATCTCGGGGACCGCAGCAAATATATCGGCGCATCCGATATAGCCGGCTGCCCCCGCAAGGCTGTCATGTCCCGCCTGCATCCTGTCAAGCAGAACGCCGCCACACTGATGCGTTTCGCACGAGGGCACGCAGCCGAGGGCCTGGTGGACAGCATCTTTCGCGCGGGCGGACAGAACCCCAAGCGTGAAGTGGAAGTACGCCATCCCAAGTACCCCTGGCTTCGCTGCCATATCGACTTTCTGTTTGTCGGGAAGAACGGCCGGGTGCACATCATGGAACTGAAGACCACCAACGGCATTCCCGAGGCGCCCTATGCCTCCTGGGTAAACCAGATTCATGTCCAGATGGGTTTGCTGGAAATGAGCTTTCCGGACGCGGAGATCGGCGGGAGCATACTCGCTGTCGATCTGAACGCCGGCCAATGGCATGAGTTCAATAACTACAAACCGAATGAAATTCTTTTTGAACACCTGGTCGAAAAGGGGCAAGTCATAAAATCCGCCCTCGATGCTACGAAGGCGGACGCTGTTGCCCCGGAACCCGGCCTGCTGTGCGGATATTGCGATTATTGCGGGACCTGCCCGGCGCATCTCGATGGCGCTTGCGACGTTCCCGAGGAGGTCGAAATCCTGGCACAGCAATATCTGGAAACAAGCCAGGCCAAAAAAGAGTGCGACAACCGCCTGAAAAAGCTCAAAAGCGACATTTTCGGCTTTACCGGCACCCGCTTCAAGGGCGCGTCCGACGCGCTGTTTATCGCTGCGTTCGAAGTCGGACCTTCCGAAGCCGTGGATATTAAGGCGCTCAGAAGCAGGTATCCGGAGGTTTACGAAGAGGTGAAGTCCGAACGGGCCGGTTACATTAGGCTCGATATCAAGCCGAGAAACGCCAAAGCCGCCTGACGCTGCCAACCTTAAACAGGGCGCGAACCACCGCCCTGGCGAGGGACTTCCTTTTCAGGAGGGCGTTTTGCGCCCCGGGAAGGAAACAGCCATTCTTTGGATGGAAAGCGACCTCGATTAAGCTTTGAATTAAATCAAAACCAAGGCCCCTTATTGCTTTTTGTGGCCCTGTTTTTTGTATTCGCAGCTGGAATTATTGCCCATGATAGGTGGGTGACAAGGCATCACAAGCGTCAGAATTAAATAATCAGAAATAGGCGTTGTCCGCACGGACCTTTGCCAAACAGGGGTTTGTCCTTCAACAAGGGGCAGACCTTTTTTATGATCCGACCCCGATCCGGGGGAGACCTTCTCCCTTGGCGGGGAACGTGTCTTCCCCGGTCAATCATCGACAAGGAGAAGACACGATGACTCCCAAATCCTTCAGCATCGCAAAAACCTTCGATCTGGAAGGAATCCCCGAAAAGCTCACGGTACGGGGATACACGGAACGGACCTCGTTCGTTCCTGCTGTGGACCCGGCCTATCGGTTCCGCAAGGAACTCCTCTCGGATCTGCTGGCCTGGCACATGCTCGGCGGCACCGAAGGACTTTACCTGACCGGACCCACCGGCTCCGGGAAATCGACCCTTATCACCCAGGCCGCCGCTCGCCTGAACATTTCCGTGCAGCGGGTCACGGCCCACAGCCGATTGGAAACGCCTGAACTGATTGGCCACTACGCGCTGGTGAACGGCAGCATGTCCTTCGTGGACGGGCCGTTGACCATCGCCATGCGCCAAGGACACTGGTTCCTTCTGGATGAGATCGACCTTCTCGATCCGGCAACCGCTGCCGGCCTCAACGGGATTGTCGAGGGGGCGCCCCTTGTGATCCCGGAAAAGGGCGGTGAAATGGTTTTCCCGGCTCCTGGTTTCGCGTTCATCGCGACCGGCAACACGGCAGGCTCCGGTGACCAGACCGGACTTTACCAGGGAACCCTGCGCCAGAACCTGGCCTTTCTGGACCGTTTCTGGATGGTCGAGGTCGGCTATCCGACAGCGGAACAGGAAACCATGATCCTGGCTCAGGCGGCCCCCACAATCCCCGAAGAGATCAGGAAGGGAATGATCAGCTACGCCGCCGAGGTGCGAAAGCTCTTTCTTGGCGGACAGATCGAAGTCACCCTCTCCACCCGGACTCTGGTCCGGTGGGCGAAGCTCGCGGAGTTCTTCCGGCCCATGGCGGCCCAGGGGATAAACCCGCTGCACCACGCCCTGGAACGCGCCCTATCCTTCAGGGCCGAGCCGGAGAGCCGCAGCGCCCTGTCGGAAATTGTCCAGCGGATCTTCGGAGGGTGACATGCAAATACCGCAAAACACGATCTGCGGCGTCTGGATGCGCTGTCCCAACGCCCATGGAGGCAAGGACTGGCTGGGGTTTCTGACCGGTGAGCATGTGCTCTCCTGCTGGGGACGTACCGGCCAGATCCGCCAGTCCAGGGTGCTCAGCAACCATCCCTCCCGAAATATGTTAAAACGCAAAATCAACGAGAAGCTGGCCAAAGGCTACGACATCATCGCCGTAACGTATGGCGCTGTCTGGTCCAGGTCGGCAGATTTTCAACCCGGGCTGATACCTGATCCGCCCGGCCCAGCGCAAAACGCTCCACCCAAGGAAAACCGGCAGGCTCAGGCCGTGTCCCGATGGATAGAAGGTAGCAGCCAAGCCTGGTTCTAACCGAAACCCCGCTGCGGGAAAGACGCTCCCCGCTTTGGGGGCCTGGTGTCTTTCCCGCAGTCCGTTGACGACAAGGAGAAGCCACCATGTTCGATCTGCTCCAGAAACTGGTTTGCATCAGCCTCGACATTCATATCTGGAGCGGCCAGAAAAAGCTTCAGGCCGCCGATCTCAATCTCACAGCCGGGGAAATCCCCCCGGAAAAACTCGCCTCGCTCGGCATCAAGAAGATCTGCAACCCGAGCCTGCTTAAACCTTTCCAAACACTTCGCCGTCGTGCGGAACGCATCTGTGAAGCCTCGGGCGTCCGTTTTCTGGGTGGCTTCGCCGTTCCCGAAGACAAAGCTCAGGCGGTAGGCGCTGAGCTGGAAAAGGTCGCGGCGGAATTTGAGGCGGAAAAATCCGCATTTCTGAGGAACTACCAGCAGTCCGTGTCGGACTGGATGGACACCATCCCGGATCGCTGGCGGTTGATGGTCACGCAGGCCGTCGAATTGCCGGAGCACGTTGCCGAGCGGCTCTCCTTCGCCTTCCAGACCTATCAGGTTCAGAGCGTTGAGGGCTTGAACGGTGGCCTTGAGCAGTCGCTCCAGGGATTGGGCGACCAGCTGTTTCAGGAAATCGCGCAGGCCGCCAGGCAATCGTGGGAAGCTTCCTTTCGAGGGAAGACACAGGCCGGGCAGAAGGCCCTGCGCCCCATTCGAGCCATTCTGGATAAGGCCAAGGGCCTGTCCTTTCTGGACGGCAGCCTGGCCCCGGTTATCGACGGCATCGAGGCTGAACTGGCCGGATTGCCAAGGTCTGGTCGGCTCGAAGGCCGTGACTTTCACACCCTTGTGGGCATCCTGAACACCCTGACCAACCTCGACGGGATTATGCTGCCCAGTGAGCCTGGTCTGGAGGAATGGGAGTCGCATGGCGAAACGGAAAGTTCCGAACACGAGATCAAGGAGATGATCCAGCCAGCGGTTCAGCCCGTAACGATGCCCGCGACCTGGTTTTGATCCTGCCCCCGCCGTTCCGGGGCGTTTTTTGAGACGTCCCGAACGGGGGGCGTCTTGCCGGAGGAACCATGAGCCAACACCTATTCATCAAATCCCTGCCCGTGGTCGCCATGGCGATGGGCAACAAAATGGGCGTCGAGGTCGTCATGCAGGGGAGCCAGGCCAGAACTGATGGCAACACCATCTACTTGCCGGCCCTTCCCGAAGGTGACAAGTCCCTTTGGATTCTGGCCCGTGGGTACATCGATCACGAAGCCGGGCATATACGCCATACCGATTTTTCTCACGTGGGGAGCACGCCGATCCACAGGGCGCTCACCAACATTCTTGAAGACATCCGCATTGAACTGGAGATGGGCGGGGCCTATCCCGGTTGCGCGGTAAACCTACGAAACCTGGCGAATCATCTTGCGCAGGAAGGAGCCTTCACCCCGGAAGCCAATCGGCCAGAACAGCTTCTGCCGGCCTGGATATTGACCGCGTGTCGAAGCCGAGTGCTGAAACAGGAAGCCCTGGAGCCCATTGCCCGGAAAGCACGCCAGGATCTGGAAGGACTTCTCGGCCCTTCCCTCGTTGGGAAAATCGAGAAGGTGCTAACAGGTGTGAAAGCCCTGCAATCAACCGGGCAGGCAGCAACCATGGCGGAGGAGATTCTTCAACTGCTCCGCCAGGAACAGGACGCGGCCGATAAGCAACAGAAAAATCAGGGTCAAGAACAAAAAAGCGAGGCCGATGGCCAGAGTGACCAAGGGCAAGAAGGGCAATGCCCTCCCCCGTCGAAATTGGACGGAGACAGCAAGCAGGATGCCTCCAGTGGCTCCCCTTCCTTCCAGGATCATGATGCCTTGTCCGGTTCGGACCGGGACGGCGGAGAGAAGGCGGATACAGCCTCCGACCCCAACCCTTCCCGATGCCGCAAGGCTCTGAGAAAAATCCTCGATGAAGATCCAGGAGCGTTCGGAGACATCGGCGCCCATTGCGCCGCAAAACTGAGCGCCACTTCCCAAAACAGCGAGGAGCATGCCCTGACCGGGATTTACCCCGGAGAAACCCCTGCCCATGAACTCCTTTCCGGGCCACCGCCCGACCTTCATCAGGTTCGGGCTGAAACGGTTGGCCTGCGTTCCAGGCTGACAAGGCTGGTGCAGGCCTCCAGGCTCAAAAGGTCCGGTGCGGGCAGATGGGGGCGCCTGGTGGACCACCGTGTTCTGCATCGCCTGCCCACCAGCGATCCGCACATCTTCAGGCGCAAGGAGGAAAGAAGCGCCATCCACACTGCGGTTCTCATTCTTCTGGATCGTTCGGGATCAATGGATGGTCCAAGGATCGGGCTGGCAAAAAAGGCGGTCCTGGCGTTGGCCGACGCCTTGGGAACCATTCCCGGCGTCAGTGTGGCGACAGCGGCTTTCCCCGGAACGGATAATCGGGTGGTTCCTTTGACCCGGTTCGGCCAGTCGGTCGCCAGGTCGAAAACCGGCTACGGCATCGGCGCAAGCGGAGGTACGCCTCTGGTTCCGGCCCTGGGCTGGGTCCGCGCTCGAATGGCCGTTCGGCGGGAATCCAGGAAAATTGTCCTGGTTGCAACCGATGGCCAGCCAAGAAATCCGGCAACCGTCAAGGCCATGATCCGGAAACTCGAAGCCGAAGGCATTGAGATGATGGGACTGGGCATTCTGGACAACGGTGTAACCGGACGCTATTTCCGTAAGAATCAAACCCTAAAGAAGCTTTCGGAACTGCCGGAAACGGTCTTTGGCATGCTCAGGGACGCCCTGACGGAAAAGTAACTGAACTTTGGCGTGGGGATTAATTGGATAAGTAATCAAGGAAGGAGACAATAATGGTAACCAGATGCAATGCCAAAACCGAAGTCTACTCCAGGGTGTGCGGATTTTTCCGTCCCGTCCAACAATGGAACAGGGGCAAGCGGGAGGAGTTCAAGGAGAGGCGGGAGTTTGTCGTCAACCACTCTGACCTTGAAGCTTCCTCGGAGAATTGAATCATGGTCAAAAAAGTTCATCCCAAAGTCGTCCTGGAGGAGACCACCGTCATGCCCCCCCTGAGGACGCTAGAAGTCGCCCCCATGCGGGGGTCGGAATGAAACGTCACTTGGAAAAACGACCCGGAAACCGGTCGCCACATGGATTTTAAATTAAAATCACCCCAACACGGGGGCTGACACAGCCCCCGGAAGGGGCCCATGTCTGCCCCCCACAGGAGGACAAGACATGGAAGCCATAAACTTCTTCGGCCTTGAGCCGGGACAGAAAACCAAACGAATCCGCATCCGTTCGATTCGGGCCATCTTTAAAAACGAGGTGGTCAGGGAGAAAGCTCCGGCCTGGGTGACAAAAACCTGCAAAAGTCCGGAAAACACCTTCGAACTTTTCCGTGACCTTGGCAGGGAATCCAAGGAGCACTTTGTAGCGCTGCACCTGGACACCAAGAACCGGATCATTTGCTACGACACGGTGTCCATCGGTTCGCTTAGCGCGAGCATTGTTCACCCGAGAGAGGTGTTCAAATCGGCGCTGCTGTCTTCGGCGGCAGCGGTCATCTTCCTGCACAACCACCCTTCGGGGGAGACAAACCCCAGTCGGGAGGATTTCGAGATCACCAAAAGACTCAAGGAAGCCGGAGACCTTCTTGGAATCCGGGTGCTGGATCATTTGATTATCGGTGAGCAGGGATTCTATTCCTTCGCAAACGACGGCAGTATTTGATAGAGGCGACCATCGCGTCCTTCTCCACAGCGAGGCTGACAAGTCTCTGCCATAGGAGCCGACGCGATGGTCTTTTTCTTTTCAGGAACATTGCCCGGCAATACCACTCGCTTTAAAAAGGAGAAAGTCATGAAAAATGCGGTCATTTCTCTGGTAGCTGTGCTGATACTGTTTGGCTGCTCCGCGGCTGGCTTGCAAAAAGCGGAACAGGAAACCAGCATTGTCGCCCTTGCCAACCCTCTTGGCGAGGTTATCCATTTTCCGCTCCTGGTTGCTTCTACGGTCGCCAATGCCGCAACCAAGCCGGAATTTGTTGTCGAAAAGAGGGAACCTTGGCGGCCAGGTCTGCCCGGAGATATTTCCAGGGAAGAGTACGAGGCGCTGAGCGACGAGGAATATGTGAGCCTAATAGCGCGGGCAAGGGGCGCCGAAAGAAAGGCAGCCAGATCGGCAAGAGGGGTTGGAAGGGATCATCCAGGGAAAACTGAAGGCGATTAACAAACTGATACGAAGCAGTTGAACACCAGAGACTTGCAGCTACCACATTGCGTTCTCCTGGCGCTGACACTGCTCAGACCCAAGCTAAAGGGAACGCGACGCCGAAGGAGGCAACCGGAAACAAAGCTGTCAGTTTCTCCTGATAAAGTCCCGGCCTCACCGGGTTCCCGGTAGGGCTTTTCTGACTCTCTATCTACAACGGACGGAGGTTGCGGGAAGCCCTAGCTCACCTGCCGAAAAATATAGCTCCCTATTGGCTATTATTTCCTGAGGCAATCCGAGAAACCGATCTGGCACAATATATAAGACTGCCCAAAAAAACTAGAACTGAGTAGGATATTCGGGGTTCCGAAAATGGGAATTTTAGGATAGTGATTATTTTGGTCGATATCGACTATTAAAAGGGCGCATATTATGTAATTTTTACAGGTTTATTTGGTAATTTATTATATTATTATTTAATCCTAAGTTTCCCAATGTCTTCCACTAACCTTTTTTTATTAATAGGAACAATTACCTGAGAAGGTATATCCTTATGTAAAACATGTGCTCTTTGAAATTTTTCTACCGTTTCATAAAACTCAAATAATTTATCCGCTCTTGAATTTGATTGAAGTCTATGAAAACGAATCCCTATAACATGTCGGTCAATTTGAAATGATGATATTTTTGACATGACCTTATTAGTTCTTAGAAGCTCTACGTCTTTTCCTTCAAGAGTCTCTGCTGCAATATGAATGATTGAAGGCTTGTCCACAGGGACCTGTTCAACAGCTTTCGATAATAGTTTTGTTATGTCGCGGGCCTTCTTATTAATAGCGATCTCCGAATCAATTTTACGGGTGATTCCGGATGCCCAAGCCATTTCCTGAACAAATCCACCTAAAACCGGCGCTTCGCAATCGATAACATGGCCCATTTTCACGCAACCTATTACTGTAACTTCTGAATTAGAAGGAGCCCAGTCTCCGCCGAGAAGACTATTTAACATTGGTGAAGGACACTTCACTTGGAATTGTTCGAGATGGTTTAAAACCACCCTAGGGTCGATTAGTCTGGCATGAATTGTAGCTTTATCACTTTGATGAACAAGGGCTTCCCTATTTTTCATTGGCAAAGAGTTCTCAAGAATTTTTGCCAGAAAATCAGTTGTCAGTTTCGAAACTTCTTCATGGAAGGTCGCTTTTAACCAGACCCATTGTTTGTTGGCTTTCAAAAATGGCACCGCAGCATCCCAAAGGCGGAGAAACTCGCTCCGCTCCTTTTCAGAATATTCGCCCTTCCGCTCTTGCCTCTTACATTCAACAAAATACTCTGTTCCACCTTTGCGTACGACCATGTCAGGGCTTTTAACCGGTGGTTTTTCTTCCAGAAGTTCAACGTTCCAACCTTTTTCGGCGTATGCCAATGCAACTAGAATTTCAAAAAGGACGCCGTCGGGGGCAGATTTGTATTTCGTGAGTAGCTCCTTGATCTTTCGCTCCAACCCCGTTATTTTTGATGCGCTAGCCCAGCGTTCTCCAATCCTGCGTATTCCGGCGAAAGCGGCCAGTGGAACTGACAGGAAAGCGGCCACCGTTCCGCTGTGAATCCGTCCAGCGTTCCGGTGAATTCGGCCAGTGCCGAGAGTGTGTCTCGGGGTGGGGTGTTTACTCTGTCACGGCTTCGGTTTTCCGGTCAAGCGAGGAACGCTTTCTGCGCATCGATTCGCCCTTGAGTTCGAGTTTGTAAGCATTGTGCACCAGACGGTCGAGGATGGCGTCGGCCAGGGTCGGGTCCTGCATGGCATTGTACCAGGCCTTGATCGGCAGTTGGCTGGTGACGATGGTGGCTTTGCGGTCGTAGCGTTCCTCGACAATCTCCAGCAGTTCGCGTTGGTCCTCCGTGGTGAGCGGCGAGATGAGCAGATCGTCGAGAACCAGCACCTCGCATTTGCCGATGGGGGCCATGAGCTTGTGATAGCGGCCGTCGAGCCGGGCGACGGCAATGTCGTGCAGCAGCCGCGGCAGTCGCTGGTACAGGACAGTGTGACCGTCCCGGCAGGCTTTCTGGGCCAGGGCGCAGGCCAGGTAGCTCTTACCGGCGCCGGTCGGTCCGGTGACGAGGATGTTGTGATGGTGACTCACCCATTGGTTCTGGGCCAGCGACAGGATCAAAGCCCGGTCCAGCCCCCGGCCCTGACGCAGGTCGAGGTCTTCGATGGAGGCGGAAAGCCGGAGTTTGGCCGTCCGGAGCCGGTTCTGCATGCGCCGGTTTTCCAGTTCGGTCATCTGGAAATCCACGATCAGGCCGAAACGCTCCTCGAAGGAGAGCGATGCCATGTCCGGCCGCTGCATCTGGTCGGCAAAGGCTTTGGCCATGGCAGATAGCTTCATGGCGGTGAGCTTTTCAATGGTCGGTTGGTTCAGCATGGGAGAGCCTTTCGTCGTTGTAGTAATGGGTTCCCCGAATATTCTCGTGGGAGACGGGCAGTAATTCCAGTTGGCCGGGCAGCGGCTTCTGGTCGAGGTTGTTTTCCAGGATCGACTTGATGCTTTTGTAGCTGACTCCCCGGATGGCGAGGGCTCGTCGGCAGGCCGCCTCCAGGCGTTCTTTGGAAAATCGCTTGCCTAAGGAGATGACCCCCATGCAGGAGCGGAATCCGTGCTCGGGGTAGGCCTTGCGCGAGAGGATCTGCTCCACGACGGCGGCGGTGGCCACACCGGTCTGGGCCGCCCAGGCCACGATGCGCTGCGGCGTCCACTCGGCGTATTCCCGGTGGGCCTTGGGCATGTGTTCCGGCAAGGTGGTGTGCTTGCCCGCAAGAAACGAACGGGCATGAGAAGCCACCCGGTTCCCCTTGTGCAGGCATTCGACCGTGGTCGCGGTGGAACGGACATCCAGTTGCTCGCCCACCAGACGATGGGGAACGCTGTAGAAATGGTGGTCCACCTCGACGTGGTAATCGATATGGACCCGGGCTTTGCTCCAGAGGGAGAGTTGGTAGGGGGTCTCGGGCAGCGGCAGCATCGCCGGCCGGTCGAACTCTTCGAAACGGCTGCGCCGACTGCCGGGGAGTTTGCGGAAGGGACGGTTGTTCAGCAATTCCAGCCGCTGCCGGATGGCGGCGTTGGCCTCAGCCAGGCTGAAGAAGGTGCGATGACGAAGCCCGGCCAGGATAAAGCGCTGGGCGATCAGCACACCCCCTTCGACCTTGGCCTTGTCCTTGGGACGGCGAACGCGGGCGGGGATGATGGCGGTGCCGTAATGGTCGGCACATTCGGCGTAGCTGGGATTGAGGTCCGGCTCATAGCGGCAGGCCTTGGTGACCCCGGAGCGCAGGTTGTCCGGAACCACGCAATGGGGAACGGCGCCGAGATAGCTAAAGGCCCGGACGTGGGAGCCGATCCAGTCGGGCAAACCTTGGGTCCAAGTTACCTCGGCGAAGGTCAGGTTGCTGTTGCCCATGACCCCGACGAAGACTTGGGATTCCCTGATCTCCCCCGTTGAGGCATCCACAATGGGCAGGGTCGACCCGCTGTAGTCGACGAAAAACTTATCGCCGGCGCGGTGCTCCTGGCGCATGGAGCGGTCCAGCTTCTTGCGCCACTGACGATAGAGTTCGCAAAACTGGCTGTACTGGTAACCGGAAGGTTCGCCCTCTTTGTACTCCTGCCACAGCAGCATGAGGGTGAGGTGTTTGTGGCCGGTCAGTTCATCATGCAAGGCCTGCCAGTCAGGCTGACGCAGTTTCCGGGATGAGGGAGGCTGAAGAGGGGGATAGAGGCGCTTTTCAAGGGTTTCGTCATCCATCGCCACCGGCCAGGACAGCCCGGCGGCAATGGCCCGGTTGATCGTATCGTCGACGGTGCTCTTGCCGACACCGCAGGCTTTGGCCGTATCGCGCCGACTCTGGTTACAGCCCCAGACCAGGCGCAGGATCTCACGTATTTTTCGCATGGCAACTCTTTCTCTCGGCATCACGCCCTCCTCGGATGGAATCAAGGACGGCAGGATACCCGTGGAGTTACCCCGCGACTACACTCTCAAATCACACTGGCCGGATTGCTCCGGAATGGTGGCCGGAATCGAATCGGAATGGTGGCCGGATTCGTGTCGGAACGGTGGCCGCTTTCCCGTCGGAATCGTGGCCGGATTCGTCCGGAATACGCACCAATCCCAACAAAAAAAGGGAGGATCCGCTGAGCTTGTGCAATGTCCATACATAAAGGGTCATCCAATGCTTGGCTACAAAGGAACAAATACCAACCCATTTCATCCTGTTGCACCCTAATCGAAGGGGCGTTTTCCAGACCAAAGTGATTCGGCCTGGCATTCAGGTGATTGATTATTTGACGCCGACGTGTCTGCCATTCATCAGGGCCCAGTTGTTCAAAAAAAGGCGCTATTCCTGCGCGTAGTACCGCATCGAGATGTTCATCTCGTTCGCCAAACTTTTCAATCAGAAGTTTTTTGTTCCGCTTGATTGCGGCCTTCTTTCGCTCTTCGAAGGAGCCTCTTCTTTTTGCCTCTCCCATATTCCCCCTAAAAGCAAAATGGATACTAGTAAGTATCCCCCGGCAAAGCCGGGGGCTTTATGGGTGAACCGCTCAAAGCGGTGGGCTCAAACCTTGGGCCGCCTGAAGGCGGCTAGTTGAGCAGTTTCATTTGATCCACTCGGCGGTCTTCT
>Ga0265295_1001465_pt1 | contig 41401 bp, 30 predicted proteins | sample Munlansysbiofilm_FD_192503 | JGI IMG/M metagenome (GOLD analysis project Ga0265295, IMG submission 192503) | Leachate microbial communities from a municipal landfill in Southern Ontario, Canada - Methane capture system biofilm | ecosystem: Engineered > Solid waste > Landfill > Unclassified ... | reverse complement strand
ACAGCCGGCGAAACAGTGAAAAACGCGGACAGGGGAGGGATGTGTCTCGAAATGGCGAGGCGGAGCCAGACTGCGTGAAAAATATTTTTTTTGGGTTTCTGATTCTTTGGTACTGCACTTTTTTGGACGGGGTTCAACAACACGTTGTTTTTTTGAGGTTCAAGATTATATTGCTGTGATTCACCATTTTTAGGAACACAGAGGTTTTTCATGGCACACAAGTATGAGTTGGTTCCCCAAGAAGTAAGCCCGGTAAACACAAAATATCGTCGCATTGTGACCAAATTGCCGGTACCGGAGTCGCTGGAGATTTTCGCGCGCCTGGCCGCTTACGAGCCAGTCAGCATGTCAGGACAGCCACCGATTATCTGGGACCGGGCCGAGGGCTTCAATGTCTACGACCGCTGGGGTAATATGTGGCTGGACTGGTCGAGCTGCGTGCTCATCAGCAATGCCGGACACGGAAGAGCGGAAATCTGCCAAGCCCTGCAAGAGATGATGGAGCGACCGCTGCTGGCCACCTACGTCTTCCCCCACGAGGGACGCGCGCAGCTCTGCCAGATGCTGGCTGAAACCATGCCCGAGGGCATGGACAAGGTGTTCCTGCTCTCCTCCGGCTCGGAGGCCACCGAAAATGCCATCAAGCTGGCTCGCACCTATGGCGTGCGCAAGTATGGGCCGAAAAAACACGTCATCGTTTCTTTCAGCGGCGCCTTTCACGGACGCACGCTGGGCGCGCAAGTGGCCGGAGGCATGGAAGGACTCAAGGACTGGATAGTGGAACTGCCCGGGGGTTTCCTGCAAGTGCCCTTCCCGGACGGCTTCGTGCAGGAGAACTGCAGCTTCGAGGTCTTCCTGCGCATTCTGGAGGAGCATGGGCTGAATGCCGACGATGTCGCCGGCGTGATCACCGAGTCATACCAGGGAATAGGACCCAACTTCCTGCCAGACGACTACGCCCGCAGCCTAGGCCAGTGGTGCCGCAGCAATGACGTGGTGCTGATCATGGACGAGGTGCAGTCCGGCTTCGGACGCACCGGCAAGTTCTATTGCTGGCAGCATTACGACTTGACCCCGGACCTGGTCTGCTGCGGCAAAGGCATATCCTCGAGCCTGCCGATCTCCGCCGTGATTGGACGCAATGACATTATGGACATGTACGCCCCCGGCTCCATGACCAGCACGCATTCGGCCAGCCCGCTGCCGGTGGCCGCCGCTATCGCCAACCTGAAGCTGCTGCAGGAGGAGAGGCTTAGCGAAAAAGCCGCTGAACTCGGGGCAGTGCTGGGACAGGGACTCGATGAACTGCAGGCGCGCTATCCGCGAAATATCGCGCGCGCGCTGCACCGCGGCCTGGTCGGCGGCCTGCTGATGGTCAAACCCGACGGCAAAACACCAGACCCGGAGACCGCCCTGGCAGTCAACCAGAAATGCCTGCAAAAAGGCCTGCTGATGTTCGCGCCGGTGGGCCTGGGCGGCGGCTGCGTAAAGATCGCGCCACCGCTGAACACACCCAAGGATGCCCTGCTCGAAGGCCTGCAAGTGCTGGGCGAAGCACTGCAAGAGCTGCTGGAAGACTAGCGATAATCAGCCCTCGTCCCAAAAAATCATTGCATCGAAATGCCATTTGTAGCGCCCCTACAGGGCGCCGGATTCAGGGGGACTTTTACCCAGGGTGGCGCTCGGCTCCTACGGAGCCTCGCTTACCCTGGGCTTCATTAGGTTGCCCCTTCGGGGCACCATGTGACTGAATCTCAGAGAAAAAATAGAGCTTCTTCCAAAAACTGCGCTTTCAGGAGAATTTTGCTTTTGTGGTTAACCAAACAGGATCAATACTACTGGCAAAATTAGAATCAACTGATGAATTGTGCTGCAGAAACGAGCCGTTCTATCCCTTAGCATAAGGGACTACAAGACAGCATATCTACTTGCCCATTTACTAAAAAACAGCATATCTACTTGCGCCGTAGGCGCATAACCATGCTTAACCCCAGGCTTTAGCCTGGGGTGCAGGTGGCCATCAAAACCGGCGCCTCGTAGAGGCGCTACTATGCCCCTCCTCTTTTTGGACGGGGTCTAAGCAACATCTCTGGGACACTAAGACACACGAAGACACACTAAGACACACAAACCGGAATCATGGACAAATTAATCAGCGAGATACTGGCCGAGAGTCAGAGCGCCGAGCTGCGCCAATACGTCGAAAACCTGCTCTTGGAGATCTGCCGCGTGGACACCTCGCCTTTCGCCGATGTCGAGCTGATGCGCAAGGCCGAGTCCGAGGTCTTCGACAGCCTCGAGCGCGAGCTGGGCAAGCTGCCCTTTGCCGGAGCGCGCATGGAAAGGCGCGCCATCAACCCGGACATTAGCCAGCACCCAGGATATTCGCAGCTTTATTTCACTAAAACCGCAGAAAGGCCCGAGGGGCTTAGCCCAGAGCAGACCTACGAGGGACGCAGCAACCTGCTCTACTTCGTGCCCGGTGAAAACGGTGTGGAGGCCAATGGCCTTGCCCTTAATGCGCATATTGACGTAGTCAAGCCTTTTGTGCCGCCACACCTGGAAAACGGAGTGATTTACGGACGAGGTTCCTGTGATGACAAAGGGGCGGTGGTCTGTATGCTGACAGCGCTGAAGGTCTTGGCCAAGGTGCTGCACAAAAACAACAAACAGCTGCGCCGAAACGTGTTAGCCATGCTGGTAGTCGAGGAGGAGACCGGCGGCAACGGCTCGCTGTCGCTGGCCATGGACAAGGAGCTGAAGAAGCTCTATGACAGCATCCTGGTACTAGAGTGCTGCGGAAACAATATACACCCGGCCAATCGCGGCGCGGTCTGGTACCGCGCCGACCTGCAATGCCCCGGCGCCAATCTCTTTGAAATGGCAGCCTTCGTCTACGAAAAACTCGAACTGGCCGGACGCGCCATCAAGGCGGAAAGCCGACACCGCCTTTTCCCGCAGAGACCGGTGCAGACCTGCCACGGAATGCTGGGCGAATACGGCGAACACCCCAGCCGTATCTGCGGCGAAATCGCCTTCGAAATATGCTTCCAGGACGAGATCAATGAAGAGGCGCAGAGCCTGGTTGAGGACGGCATCGAGTCGGCGCTGGCCGACTACCTGGCTCTGTATGGCGATAAAAGCAAGCAGACAGACCCAAACAGCGGCAAGCCCAAGGTGGAAAAACATTACGACTTGCACATCGAAGGGCGCAGGATGCTCTGCCATGTGCATGGCAGCAGCGGACACATGGGCTCCATCATGGAAAATGACGGCGCCATCACGAAAATGGCTTGCATGGTGCGCAGGCTCTTCCGCATGAAAGAGCAACTGGCCAAAACCGCGGCTGGAGCACCCGAAATGCAGCTGCATGGCGAAAAACCCGGCAGCCTGTTGAAGCTGGAAGGCGGACAGGGCTTTGTGCCTACACACCATATAGACGAAATCATGCGACGCATGCGGGAGGCCGCCATCGAGGGCGCCGCCAGCTATCTGCACCTGGCCGACATAGACAAAAAAGCGCAAGACTGCGTCGATATGAGCTATGACAAGCTGCATAACGCCGCCTTTGACGGAGACCCGGACTCCCCGCAGATGCGCAATGCCATCGCCGCTGGAAAAGCCGCCGGTATCTGGAAGGAAGGACAGGCGGTGAGCGGCTGGACCGTCTCCTGCGACTCCAGACTCTTTGCTTTCGAGTACCCCGATATGCCGGTGCTCACCAGCGGAGCCGGCCTGCTACAGCATGCTCATGCCGATGATGAGCAGGTGGAAGTGGAGGAGCTGATGAAAAGCATCGCATTCATTGCGCTTTACCTGCTGAACGAGGCCGGAGTCTGCCCCAAAACAAGCTGAAAACACTATTGCCGAGTATGAATTATTGCCCCATTATGAGCAGCCTGGGATATGTGCTCTCACCCTGCGCCACAAAAGTGCTGCTCTGCCACCGCATTGGACGCGGCGAGGACGAGCAGTACGGCAAATATAACGGACTGGGCGGACACATGGAGCCGAACGAGGATATCGCCAGCTGCATGATGCGCGAGCTGCGCGAAGAAGCCGGCATAATAGTCAAGCATATGTGCCTGCGAGGCAGCGTAAATTGGACCGGATTCGGCGACAAAGAGGAAAATTGGCTGGCTTTTATATTCTTGATCCGCGCGTTTGAAGGCCAGCCCTATACGCAGAATGCCGAGGGCAGCCTGGCATGGCACGATATAGACCAACTGCACCAGCTGCCCATGTGGGAGGGAGACAGATATTTTCTCCCCCTGGTCTTCGATGCCGACCCCAGGCCATTTCACGGATACCTGCCCTATAAAAATCAAAAACCACAGAGCTGGAGCTTTGTGCGTCTTTGATCTCCTCTGCCTTAGCGCGCCTTCGTGTGCCTTAGTGTCCTCCCCCCCTCAAGGGGTTTTTGCAATAAATCGCTTTGCCTTGCGTTAATTGGCTTGAACAGGGAGACAATTTCAAGGAGGTAAAGCATGCATAAACTAATACGCCAGCTTTTAATTATAACGGCACTTTTATACGGCTTCGTTTCACCGGCCCAGCTTGCCCGCGGCCCGCAGCGGCGCTCGGCGCCGCGCCGACAAAACGCCAGACCCGGCCCGAGCAATAGTCGCCCCGGCATGAGCGAGGAGCTGCCCAACGCCGGCGTAACCGAGCCTTTGCCGGCCATACAACCCGGCACTGCCAGGCCAATGCGCCCGCCTGCCCCGCCGACAACTCAATTTCAAGGAACCCCACCCCGCGGCAGCCAGAACGGACGCGGCGGCAATGCCTTGCAAGGACTGTTCAAACGACGGGCCAGACCAGGACAGGATGGCACTGAGGGCAAAAAGCCGCAAGCCCCCGGAGACAGGCGGCCACAAACGCAAAGACCGACGTTCCCGAACTGGCGCCCCGGCGGCGTTGCCCCTGCGCCGAAACCGGATGCCATCAAGCCCTCCAGACCCAGGCCTTCCCAAGCCCCGGGAACCGTGCCAGAGAGCATAAAGCCGCCCCGGCACCCCGAGAGCGGCAGCCGGCCTACTAGGCCTAGGCCGCCTTCCTGGCGTCCGCGCCCCGGCGACACCGGCGCTTTGCCGCCCTCCAAGCCGGCTTTCAGGCCGCCTTCGCGTCCCCCCCGGTCGCCATCGCGCGGCAGCCTGCGCCGCCCTGCCCCGGTAATCAAGAACTACTACTACGGTTCATCCCGTCCCTGGCGTCCCTACTGGTATCGCTCCTACTATTTTCCGCAGTTTCCGCGTGTTTATTATGAGAGCTGGCATGTATTGCAGCCGCAGACCTACTACCCCATGCCTTCTTTGCCCGAGCAATTCCGCCTCAGCGCCACGGTGGGCAGCCGCATCGAATTCGAGCTGGAGGAAGATGTAGACAGCGGCTACATCTGGTTTGCCAGCTATGACGACTACTTCTGCCAAGTTGACATAGAGCATCTGCGTGTGCCCTACGAGCCGCCCAGATACCTGCAAGAGAGCAATCCGCTGGCCGCCTTCCAAATAGAAATGTTCAACCCCGGCGACACCATGCTCGAACTGGTCTATGCAAAACCGCTGGAGTACGAGTTGGGAGGAGAAGCGCTGAAAAAAATCCAGGTCTTCATGGAAATAAGCGAGGCGGAAGAGGAATAAACCCTGCCGCGCCCGTCTTTTTTATATGGCGGGTCACGGCAGGCTCCATGATTTTCACTCCGATACCAGGGCTTGGCAGATAGTGATGGCTGTTACCCCGACTATGTCTTCGGCGCTGCAGCCGCGCGACAAGTCGTTGACCGGCTTGGCCAGGCCCTGCAATATGGGTCCGTATGCATCCGCGCCGGCCAGCCGCTCCACGATTTTATAGCATATATTGCCGCAATTCAGGTCGGGGAATATAAGTATATTGGCTGCCCCTTGCAGGGGGCTGTCGGGCGCCTTGGCGGCGGCCACTGAGGGCACAATGGCGGCGTCGAGCTGCAGCTCTCCGTCCACCAGGGCCTGCAGTCCCAGTTCGGCGCAGCGTTTTGCCGTCATTTCGGCGGCCTGGCTCATCTTGTCCACCAGCTCTCCCTTGGCGCTGCCCTTGGTGGAGTAGCTCAGGAAGGCGAGCCTGGGCTGGCTGTCCATCAAGGCCTGGTGTGTATGTATGGTGCTGATGGCGATATCCACGAGTTCCTCGGCACTGGGATTCGGGTTGACTCCGCTATCTGCAAAGATAAGAGTTTCGTCTCCGGCCTCGCTGGGTCTGGCCAGGTCCATAACGAAACAGCTGCTGCCTATGCGTATGCCTTTGGCGGTGCCTATGCAGTGGAAGGCGCTGCGCAGCATGTCCGGCGTCGAGGCCACCGCGCCGGCCACCAGCCCGCCGACCAGCCCGCGATTTAACATTAGATTGCCGAAATACAGGCGGTTCTTGCACATTTCACGAGCCTCTTGCTCGCTCAGCCCCTTGGCTTTGCGCCGCTCATACAGGGTCTGCGCCAGCAGCTCGAAGTCCGCGGAGTTAAGATAGTCGACAACCTCGACGTCCAAGCCCGAAAAACTAAGCCCCCGCATGGACTCTGCCGCCTCCTCGGGGCTGGCCAACACCTTTACCTGCGCCAGCTTGCGCTCGGCAATCAGCTTGGCGGCCTGCATTATCCTGGGGTCCTGACCCTCAGGCAAAACTATGCTCAGACCAGCAGCGCTGGCCTTGGGAAATAAATGCTCCAACAGTCCGGACATGACAATCCTCTTTTTGGGTTTTTAATAATCGTTATGCTTCAAGGGCTTTGGTCTGCCTTCGTGTGACTTGGTGTGTCTTGGTGTCCAAAAAGGCGAGGAGTCTGGGACAAGCCGGCATCTAGCCGGTTTCCGTCCCAGGTATGTAGTACAGCCTTTAGGCTGCTCCCCGCTCCCGTTCCCTGCCATTCACAGATTAATGGCGCCCCTACAGGGCGCCGGACTCGGGGGGGCTGTTACCCAGGGTGGCGCTCGGCTCCTACTATTGCCTCGCTTACCCTGGGCTTCAATAGGTTGCCCTTTCAGGGCACCAAATGGACAGATTCTCAAGAAAAAATTGAAATTTCTGCAGGAAATTTGCGTTTTTATGCAATTTCATCGAGTTTTTCTGCTTTGTCCGGTTCCCTTTTCCCAACAAACCAAAACGGGCAAGCGGCTTATGCGGCGCCGCAGGCGCTGCATAAGCCCTTCGTGTGCTTTCGTGTCTCTTCGTGTCCCTTAGTGTCCTCCCCCTTCGTGTGCCTTTGTGGTTCAAGAGCTTTTTGAGCGGAGTTTAGATAAGCTCCATGGCCTCTTGCGCAATCATCAGCTCCTCATTGGTGGGGATGATTGCCGCAACCAGCTTCGAGCCAGGTTTGCTGATAACGCAATTTATCTGGCGTTTCTGGTTGGCCTCCTCGTCCAGCTCGCAGCCATAGGCTTCCAAGGCCGAAACTATCGCCTGGCGCGACAAGACACTATTTTCGCCTATGCCGCCGGTGAAAAGTATGGCCTCGGCGCCTCCCAGCAGCAGATGATAGCCGCCAATATAGACCAGGAGGCGGTGCACAAACAGGTCGAAGGCCTCCTGGGCATCAGTGTTGCCCTTGAGACGAGCCGCCTCGATGTCGCGCATGTCGCTGCTAACCCCGGAAACTCCTTGCAGACCGCTCTTTTTGTTAAGAATAACATCGACCTCGTCTACGGTGTAGCCATTTTTGATCAAGTGCAGCACCACTCCGGCGTCCAAAACCCCGCAGCGTGTGCCCATGACCAGCCCCATGAGCGGGGTCATGCCCATGCTGGTGTCCAGCACTTTGCCGCCTTTCACGGCGGTGATGCTGCTGCCGTTGCCCAGATGGCAAACCAGCACGCGGGCAGTCTCCGGGTCAAGACCTAGAAAACGGCAGCCTTCATAATACACATATTTATGGCTGGTGCCGTGAAAACCGTATTTGCGAATGCTTAACTTGTTATAAAGGTTGCGCGGCAAGGCGTAGAGGTAGGCCTCGGGCTGCATGCTCTGATGAAAAGCGGTGTCGAACACAGCCACACCAGGCACACCAGGGAAAAAACCCTCGCAGGCCTCAATACCCTCCAGATTGGGAGGATTGTGCAGCGGTGCCAGGGCGGCGCATTGACGAATGCCGTCTTTCACCGTTTTATCGATCTTCACCGCCTTGGTGAAACGCTCGCCGCCGTGCACCACCCGGTGACCTATGGCCTCGACCTCGGTGAGGTTCTTGAGCACGCCTTGCTCCGGGTCGATCAGCTTGTAGCAAACCGCCTGCATGGCGCCGTTGTGGTTCACAATGCTAAGCACTTCCTCCGTGGGAGCCTCGCCGCAGCGCTGATAAATAAAACGCGGCGACTTCAGCCCTATGCGTTCAACCAGACCCTTGCACAGCACCGACTGGTCGCTCATGTTGAACATGGTGAATTTCAACGAGGAACTGCCGGCGTTAACCACAAGAACTTTCACAAATACCTCCAAAAAAAAATAAAGAACTCGGCGTATTTTCATACGCCAAAAGGTAATCTGACAAATATAATGGAGAATAAAATTTGTGCCAGTAACTTGCAGACAAAGCGAGAAAAACCGCGGCGCTGGCAGAGCAGGATAGACAAGCAAAAAAAACGCCGGCGACGCGCTTAACGCTGCCGGCGTGATGCCTATTTTGGACACTAACACACACTAAGACACACCAAGTCACACCAAGGTTTTTTTAGGTTCAGTTTGCAAAGAATAAAGTTAGCGCCTATGGGCTTGCCGACAGGGCAAGGCTCAGACTTTCAATTTGCGCACATTCTCAGCCAGCTTGCGCCCGGCCCGGAATTTGACTACTTTGCGAGCCGGTATCTTCACTTCTTGCTCAGGCTTGTTAGGGTTGCGCCCGACGCGGGGCCTCTGCGTGATGATCTCAAACACACCAAATCCGCGCAGTTCAATATGACCACCCTTACTAAGCTCTTCGACAATGACATCTAAGGTCGCCTGCACGGCGTTAAAGGCCATCTGTTGAGTCATGCGGCTGCGGGCTGCCACGGCGAGGGCAATTTTGCGTTTGGTTAATGACATCTTGAAATTCTCCTTTTGACTGGCTGACAAGGGGTTATGGAATTGAAATGCTGACTGCTTTGCTAGGTCTCACCGCTGCTTTGATCTTGTCGACAATACAGCCGGGGACCAACTTATCAGTCAATAAAATCGCAATAGCGGAATTTTCCTCAGTGTTCCGGGGCGCGTGTATGTCCTCGATATTGATGCCTGCCTCGGCGCAGAAAGCGGTGATGCAGGCCAGCACGCCGGGACGGTCTGGATATTCTACTATGAGTATATTGCCCTGAGGCACCAGGTAGACGCGGTTGAAGTCGTCTATTCTGGTAATCATCAGGGTGTTTTCGGCAATGGTCCCGCGCAGGCTTACTTTGTTGGAGCCGGTTTCCAGGTCTATGGTCATGGCGTTGCCATAGCGCTTCCTTTCATCAACGCTGCGCGACTCGTAGTTGATGCCGCGCTCCTGCAAAAAGCTGTTGGCCTCTTCGGGAGCCTGCTGCGGGTCAAAATTATCGCACAGCGCCGAACTGATAGGGGCGATGAACCATTTGTCATAGCGTTTGAGGTCACCGTAAAAGCTGCATCTGATCTGGCTGATGGGGGTATATTTGCCGATAAGACAGCGCGCCACATAGGCCAGCTTGTAGGCCAGTTGCTGGAACTTGGCGTCCAGCCCGTCAGGCACACCCTTATTGACCACGAAGTTGGTGACGCTCTTCTCAAAGTAGTCGATGAGCTGCGTGGCACTGCGCCTGGCGGCTACGAAGTTGGCCTCCTCGGTGTTGGCTCCCAGGTGCGGCAGCATAATGTCGGCAATATCGGCAACCGGCTTGGGGCCGGGCGCATCCTTGGCATACACGTCTGTGCAGAAAAGCAGCTTTTTGTCAGCTTTTAATAGCCGTATGTCATCTTCGTTGACCACGGCGGCACGCGAACAGTTGATAAGTAGGCAGCCGGGCTTGACCTTGCCGAGCAGCCCAGCATTGATCATGCCGCGGGTCTCGTCGTTCTCGGGAAGATGCAAAGTGATGATGTCGGCATTGGCAAACAGAGTCTCCAAGTCCACCAGTTTGACATCCACCTCCTCTGCTTTGGCCGCTGAGATGATGGGGTCGTAGGCCAGCAGCTTCATTTCGAAGCCCGTCGAGCGCCTGGCCACCAGCTGGCCTATGTTGCCCAGGCCTACTATGCCCAGGGTCTTGCCGCTAAGCTCACGCCCCATGAATTTCTTTTTCTCCCAGCCACCGGCACGCGTGCTGTTGTCAGCTGGGATCAGATGCCGGTAAGCCGCCAGGGCCATGGCAAAAACCTCTTCGGCAACCGCGTTGGCGTTGGCCCCGGGCGTATTCATAACATCGATGTTCTTGCGCCTGGCATACTTGGTGTCAATCGAGTCGTAGCCCGCTCCGGCCCGCACTATGCAGCGCAGTCTTGGCAGCTTGTCAATGATCTCTGCGCCGATTTTCTCGCTGCGCACGATGAGTGCCTCACAGTCCTGGTTCGCGGCAATGAGGGCCTCCAGCGCGCTTTCGCTGTCCTGAACGACTTGGTAACCTTTGCTCTTCAGTGTCTCGGCGGCAACTGTGTCAAGCTTGGTGGGAATAAGTACCTTTTTCATGGCGGGATTAACCTGAGAAATCATAAAAGTTCCGTTCAAATAAAAATAAATGCGAAAACAGCCGCAGGGGGTTTTCGCAGATAAAATGGCGTTCCGTTAGCAGATAGGCTTACTGTATTACAAATAAAGCACTTGTCAAGCTAAAGACATAAAGAAATTGACGGCAGAGACCTTAATGTGCCTTAGTGTTCAAATTCCCAGCAGCCCGGTTTTGACGGCGGCGCTATCTAGACCCCGTCCAAAAAGGTCATAACGCCGAAAAGCCCTTAGTGGCGCCCCTACAGGGCGCCGGGTTCGGGAGGGCTTTTACCCAGGGTGGCGCTCGGCTCCTACGGAGCCTCGCTTACCCTGGGCTATATTAGGTTGCCCCTTCGGGGCACTAAATGGACAGATTCTCAAGAAAAAATTGAAATTTCAGCAGGAAATTTAAGTTTTTTACGAGAATTTTGCTTTTGTGCTTACCTGACCAGGGTCAATACTACTGGCAAAATCAGAATCATCGGATGAATTATGCCGCAGAAATGAACCGTTTTATCCCCTGGCACAATTAACTATAAAGCATCGTATCTATCTGCGCCGTAGGCGCATAACCATGCTTAACCCCAGGCTTTAGCCTGGGGTGCAGGCAGCCATCGAAACCGGCGCCTCGTAGAGGCGCTACAATGCCCCCCCTTTTGGACAGGGGCGGTCTAGCCGGCCAGGGCCTGCAATAATATACCGGCAGCCACAGCAGAACCAATGACACCGGAGACATTGGGCCCCATGGCGTGCATAAGCAGGAAATTCTGCGGGTCGGTTTCCAGTCCCACCTTGTTGACTACGCGAGCCGCCATGGGCACGGCGGAAACCCCGGCCGCACCGATCATGGGGTTGATCTTGCCGCCGCTGAGACGGCTCATCAGGCGACCCAGCAGCAGCCCGCCGGCGGTGCCTATGGAGAAGGCCGCCAGCCCGAGCACCAGGATGCCCAGGGTCTCGAAGTTCAAAAACTTGTCGGCGGAGAGCTTCGAGCCTACGCTTAGCCCCAGGAATATGGTCACGGTATTCATCAGGGCATTTTGCGCTGTGTCGCTAAGACGATCCACGCACATGGCCTCGCGCATTAGATTGCCCAGCATAAGCATGCTGATCAGAGGAGCGGCATCAGGCAAGAGCAGGCAACAGAGCAGCGTGATGGAAATGGGAAAGAGTACCTTCTCCAACTTGCTCACCCGGCGCAGCTGGCTCATGCGTATGTTGCGCTCGCTCACCGGCACCAGAGCGCGGATGATAGGCGGAAAGATAATGGGCACCAAAGCCATGTACGAGTAGGCCGCAACTGCAATGGAGCCTAGCAGGTTGGGCGACAGGCGACTGGCCAGGAAAATGGCGGTGGGCCCGTCCGCTCCGCCGATAATGCCGATTGAGGCGGCATCCTTCAGGCTGAAGTGGATAAAGCTGTCTGGAGTCAGGCTGCTGATGAGTACCGCGCCGATCAGCGCGCCGAAGATGCCCAGCTGCGCAGCGGCACCTAACAATGCGGTCTTGGGGTTGGCAATCAGAGGGCCGAAGTCGGTGAGCGCACCCACACCCAGGAAGATAAGCAGCGGGTAGATGCCCAGGTTGACGCCGACATACAGCATGCCCAAAATACCGTCCGGCCCGGCTATGTGAGCCAGCGGGATATTGCTCATCACTGCACCAAAGCCTATGGGCAGCAGCAACAGCGGCTCGAAGTCCTTGAAGATGGCCAGATAGACCAAAAGCAGGCCTACCAGGATCATGATCAGGCGCCCTATGCCCAGGGTCCACTCCAGCCTGGTCATCGTAATAAAGTCGCTGATGCCAGTGCTGCGCCACAGCCCCTTGAGCATGGGAATGAAGTGAAAGCTCTGCTCATCGCCAGGACTTACCGAATCATGCGCGATAACCTGGGGCAGCATCTTGAAAAGCACAGTGCCCTGCACAATGGTCTGCCCCGGCGAGAATTGCTCGCCCAGCTCGATGACGCGCGCGGAGATGCCGCTCTTCACCTCGGGCTTGCTGCGGCTAGGTATGGGAACCCCTCTGGAGTCTTGCTTGTAGGTGCTGTTGATCTTAAGCTCAAACAGCACGCGCCCAGGATAAACATCCTGGCCTTTGCGCAGGGCAACCTGGTAAATCACAGCGGGATTGGGCCAGACATAGCGTACCGTAATAAGACCGGAAGACTCCTGCACACAGTCGAAAACACCGTCGTTGCTGCGATATAGCACGGAAGAGTTGTTCTCGGCAGCAATGCCCTGCTCGCTGGCCGCAGGCAGTGCGTAGGGAGAACGCTGAACGGCGTCAAGGGATTGCGCTTGACAAAATGAACAGAGCAGAGCAAACACTGCCATCATGGACAAAGCGGGGATTTTCATGGAATTCCTTCTGGGTTGGAAGCTTGTGGCTGAGTAATTGCTTGAAAGCCTGCAACAGCCCGGCCAACTTGCCAATAGCAGGCCGAGAATTTTACCCAGCTCAGCAGAGCCGGGCAAAGCCAGGGCAGCTTTAGGCAAGAAGACCAAATAAGCTTAGAAACTTCAAATATGTGCCACGACCTGGTCAGCCTCGACAGTGTCACCAGTGTCAACATCAATGGACACCACTACACCGTCCGAATCTGCCTTGATGGGCTGCTCCATTTTCATCGACTCGATGACGATAATCTCGTCACCAGCCTTGATGCTCTGACCCACTTCAGCAACCACACGCAACACGGTCCCAGGTATGGGGCTGCGCAGCTCAGTGCCAGCCGCCGCCGGAGCCGCTGCTGCCGCCGGAGCCGCTGCCGCCGGAGCCGCCGATACTGCCGGCGCCGCACCAGCCGGACCTACCTCGACGTGATATGCTTTGCCGTTGACTGTTACTGTGTAAGCGCCATTGCCATTTGCTGATTTACTCACCTTTTTTTCCTTTTGTTCTGATTTGTCCTCGGCGTAACGCACGCCCAACGGGGCCTTGCCCTGCAGGAAGCTTAGTCCTTTGTCTTCACAACAAGCCAAAATGAAGATGTTCTCTTCGCTTACTGGCAGATTGTTGGCCTTCAGTTTGGCCTCCTGGGCGGCGATGCCCAGGCTGGGGTCTTGGTCATTGAGCAGACGCGGGTCTTCAGTAGTCGGCTCCAATTGCAGTTGCTCAGCGGCCAGCTTCACGATCTCCGGGTCCGGGGTGGACGGTGTGCGTCCAAAGTAGCCCAGCACCATCTTGCCGTAGCCGTCAGTGATCTTCTTCCAAGGTCCCTGGGTGACGTTGGCAAAGGCCTGCTGGAAATAAAACTGTGATACCGGGGTCACCGAGGTGCCGCAGCCGCCGCGCTCGACAACCTCGCGCATGGCCTTGATAACATCCGGGAATAGATGCAGGCAATTGGTGTCGCGCATCATCTGAGTGTTGGCCGTAAGCGCGCCGCCAGGCATGGGCGAAAGTGTGATTAGCGGATTGGTCTCCTTGGCTTCTGGCGGCAGCATGTATTTGCTCATGCACTGCTCAAAAACTTCCTCGGCCTTTAGTATCTTCTCGTAGTCAATGTCAAGGGTGTATTCAGTGCCCTTGAAAGCATGCCACATGGTGAGTATGTCAGCCTGGCCAGTGCCGCCAGACATGGGGCGCATGGAAAGGTCGATGATCTCCGCACCGCCCTCGAGGGCCGCCATGTAGCAGGCCACCGCCATGGCAGCAGTGTCATGGGTGTGCATCTCGATGGGAATGTCCTTCATACCAGCGGAGTCAAGTATCTCCCTGGAACGTTTCACCGCATCGCGGATAACCTGAGGCGTGCAGGTGCCAGAGGCGTCCTTGAAGCACAAGCTGTGGAAAGGCAGCTGATTCTCAAGAATTTTCTCAAGCATGTCGCAATAAAACTTGGCGGAATGCGCGTAGGAATCCTGCATGCCCGGAGGCAGCCCCATAAGAGTGATAACCACCTGGTGCTGCAAGCCATTATCGTAAACACAGCGACCGGAGTACTCAAGGTTGCGAACGTCGTTGAGCGCGTCAAAGTTGCGAATGGTGGTAATGCCGTGCTTCTTGAAAAGCTTGGCGTGAAGATTGATGATGTCGCTGGACTGAGAAGAGAGGCCAACCACGTTGATGCCGCGAGCCAAAGTCTGCAAATTGACCTCGGGACCTACGGTTTTACGAATAAGGTCCATCGAGTCAAAGGCGTCTTCCTGACAGTAAAAGTAAGGGCTTTGAAAACGCGCGCCGCCGCCCACCTCCATATGATCGATACCGGCCTCCACCGCCGCCTCAAGTGCCGGAATAAAGTCGGCAGTGATGACGCGCGCGCCAATGACTGACTGGAAACCGTCCCGGAAGGAGGTGTCCATGAAACGTATCTTCTTCATAAGTTTCCTCTTGGTGATGAATGAATGTATTGATTTAACTTGACTGCAGAAAATCTCAGCCTGCCCGGTGTGCCTGTATGGCGGCAGTGATGACCGCGACGATTTCATCGGCGTCATCGCCGCTGTCGCTCGCTGGCTTGACAGCAGCAGGCTTCTTGCGCAGCGGCTTCTGCGGCTCGGGCAGCAAATAAGAGTATTTGGCGGCAAGCCGGGCCATATAGTTGGTCAAAGCCACCTGAATTAACAGGAATAAAAACACAAAACCTATGCCCAAAATGGAAATTACCAGTGAGTTGACTATGACTTCCACTAGCTTGCCTCGCTTTGTTGAAATGAAAATAAAACCAGACGAAAATGCCTGAGTTGGAAAACAATTAATATATTTCACCAATAGGTTTTTGCGAATCAGACTGACAAGCAGAAGGAAAAATCAGCGATCCCCGCATTGATAAGGCACGAAATAGTTAAATCCTGTCCAAAAAGCCTTGAAACCCACTTAATGTACACAAATGAACAGCAAAGAACTATGAAGATTTAAATTGTCAAAGTTGAGTTGCTTCTGGTCAGTATGTAGACCCCCATCCAAAATGGTCATAACGGCCTTTCGGCGTTATGACCTTTTTGGACAGGGTCTGTCTTAGTGTCCCAAAAACACATTTTCAGAAAACGATGCCTTGGCCAGGCTCGCTGACCAGCTCGATATTGTCGTCTACCTTGACCATGCAGAAGTACTCCGCGTCTTTCAGCAGCGCTGTGCCGTCGCTAGGCAGCACGCTGGACATGGCCGTGCCAGGCACAGTGAAGAGATTGCCGGAGGGCGCCACCACATTGATGCGCCCCTTTTCTATGCTGGCGCGGCCATGCAGGCAGCGCAGCTGTACACGCTCGCTGGCGGCGTCAAGCACTTTTACAAAGACGACGCAGAACTTGCGCCCCTCCAGATATGCCAAACCCTTGCTCATATGTCAGTTCTGCCTTTTTCGTCATGCCGGAAAGCCAGGCGATGCCGAAAAATGTCCTGGGCGCGTTCGGCCACATTTAGCAGATGCGCCGAGATGCGGTCCAGATTGGCCAGCAGCTCCACGTAGATCACCCCGTTTTCAACACTGCAGTCCTTGCTGCGCAGACGCACCTCGTGGTTGTACTCGAAACGCCCGGCCAGCATGCTGATTTCCCCGCAGTTCTTGATGACCTTCTCAATCATAGTATAGTCAGTCTCATTGATGGCGTCAATAAGTAGCTGACCGGTCTTGCTCAAATTCAACTCGATCTCCTTAATCTCCAACAAGGCCCTAGGCGAAAAATCGCTGCTCGTTGCCTCCAGGTTCTTCACCAGCTCAAAGATATTGATGGCGCGGTCGCCTATGCGCTCAATGTCGTTGACACAGTGCATCATAACCGGGATAAAGATGGATTGCTGCTCGCTGAGGTTGCGCCGAGTCAGCTTGATCAAGTAGTCAATGATGTCATGCTGCGCCAGGTCTATCATCGCCTCCTGGGCGTTGATCTTCTCCTCCATGCCCAGGTCCATGTTGACAAAGGCGGTAACCGCGTCGCGCGAGGCCTCGACGGAGACGGCGCACATTTTTACCAGGGCGCTGATGGTGTGGTCCAGAGCGGCGGAGGGCGCATTAAGCAGGTTGTGCTCCATATGGCAGATGCGGCTGAGCGCGTCCGCAGCGCCCTTGCCAGCCGGCAGAACCGCGCCGGCCAGCCAGGCTATGGTGCCGATGAAAGGCATGAAGAGCAGCACTGCGACCAGACTGAAAACAGTGTGCGCATTGGCCACGTGACGCCCTATGTTCTCGGGATGCTCGGCAAAAACATTGCCGCTGGTGATGAGGTCAATGAGACGCATAAAGCAGGGCACCCCATTCCAGGGCAGATAAAAAAGCAATATCATGGCGCTCACGGCCAATATCTTGAAAACAGTGGCCGACAAAGCCGCCTGCCGCGCTACGCGGCTGGCTTTCATTGAGGCCAAAAGCCCGGTCACCGTGGTGCCTATGTTGCAGCCCAGCACCAAGGGCACGGCGGTGTAAAAATTAAGCAGGCCGCTTTGCGCCAGGGCTATGGCAATACCCACCGTGGCAGAACTGCTTTGCACAATGACAGTCATCACAATGCCCACCATTATGGCGCCAAACACCGGAATCAAGGGCAGGCTGCCGCCAGCCACAGGACGACAGTCAAAATGCTGAAAGGCGGCCTTGAAGCTGGGAAAGTCAGAAATCGCCCGCATTTTGTCAGACATCAGCATCATGCCGAAAAATAGTATGCCGAAGCCCAATATGGTGTAGGCGATGCCGCGGCTGTTGCTGCGTTTGGCGATAAGCAAAACTATGACGCCCACGCAAATAGCCGGCAGAGCCAGGGTCTCCAGCTTGAACGAAACCATCTGGGCAGTCACCGTGGTGCCGATCGAGGCACCGAAAATCACGCCTATGGCCTGCGAAAGATTGAGCAGGCCGGCATTGACAAAGCCGACCACCATCACCGTGCAGGCGCTCGAAGACTGTATAAGGGCGGTCACCCCCAGACCGGCAAGCACCGCGCTGATGCGGTTGCCGGTGAACATCTGCAAGATGTTTTTGAGGCGGTTGCCAGCAATCAACTGCAGCCCTTCGCTCATCATCATCATGCCGTAGATAAACAGAGCCAGCCCGCCAAGCACATCGATAAGAAGCGTGGTCCAGCTCAAAGACATGGCGCTGATGGGAATGGCGCGAAACTGATATGCGCCCTGCCCGTCTCGCTCTCCTATCTCAGCGAACAGCTCGTGTTTTCCAGTGTAACCGGAACTGGTCACTAGCCTGGTGCTGGCTATGCCGCGGTTATTGGTCAGCACGCGGTTTTCACTCAACCGAGCCTTATCGGAGTCACTGGTCAGCCTGAAAAAAACCGGCACGCCTACCAGCGGCTGCTCTGCACTGCCGATTTGTATTTGTATAGGCTCAGGCAGCTCGTCGCCGGCTATGGTCTGCTGATTGTTGCCGCTGATTTCTATGCCGCTGATAAGATAGAAGTACAAAGGCTCCAGGTCTTCATATTCAGGGCAGCTTACCTTGTAATACTGATCGCCGATGCGCTCGCCAAAACGCAGCGCGCTGCGAAACAAGCCGCCGCTGTCGCTGCTCCCTTCAGGGTTTAGGATAGTGCCGGCGTTGGCATCATCCAAAGCCTCTATGCGTACCAAGACGCCGGGCACCGGATAGCGTCTCTTCTGCTTGCCAAGACCTATGCGACGCAAAGGCCCGGAAATCCGCACCACTAACTCCTCCGGGCAATCGCTGCCCGGAAGCCCCACCTGCCTGGCGCCGCCCTGAATACTGATCTGGGCAGGCAGACGCTCTGCCTCTTTGCTGCAGGAGCTGAAGAGCAGAATAAATGCGAGAAGAACAAAACCGCGAATAAAAAAAGATAAATTAAACAGTGCTGTTGGCTTCGTTTTTACAGTTCGTTGTACTTTCATTTTGATTACAGAAAGGGTTGAATAACAAGGCTCGCGGCACAAACGACGAAGACCGCGGCCAGTCCCATGCCCCAGCGCGGGTTCTTTGCGGCCAACTGCATGGTCTGCCGCATGCGCCAAGGGCTGCCTAGTAAAAAAAGCCCGGCCACGCCCAGCGCCAGGCAGACTATCGAGTAAAAGCCGCGAGCAGGCAGCTCGGCGACAAAGGCGGCATGCAACAGATGATTGGCCGCCAAGATCATAAACGCACCCAAGGCGCGCGCGTTCAAATAGTCAAGCAAAAAATAAGAGGCGACTATGGTGAAGGGCACCAGAAGCTTGACGTAAATATGAAAACGCTGCAAGTCTCCCTCCAGCATTATACAGGCGTGCCTGGCCGACCACAGCAGACAGAGCGAGCCTAAAACCAGACCCGGCCAGGTAAGACGCGGAAAAGCCTGATAAAAAGCACCAGGCCTGCGACTGCCCCAGCCAAGTAAATACGCGTAAAAAAAAGACAGCAAGCCGAGCAGCAGCGAAACAAACAAAAATGCAGTCATGCGACAAATAGAAAAAGTGAATTTATAGTAATTTTGCTCTTAATAGTATGTTCAAATAATAATTTACTGCCTTAATTACAAAACACAAGCAAAACCCGGTGGTGGCAAAACAAAGACAGCAAAATTCTCATGCCGTCCACAAAGCAGAGACCAGCATAAAACACCTGTGAGCGCGCCAGGACTCCTTGCGCGTCACAACTCTACTTGCCTAGCCAAAAACTGAGCGCTGTTATTTATCTTTAGACTTGCGATCAACCAAATAACCGATTGCCATCCTTGTCAACATACCTTCAACTGAGGCACCATCCTCGTCGGCGATGCTTTCGAGTTCCAAATATATATCCTCAGCCATAGGTACAAGTCTAACTCTTCTTTGTCTGCCTGGCTTAACCATATCAATGACCACTGTTGTTAAGGTTGTATTTGCGTAATGCAATAAAAGATAAATATTAAAATAATGCATTTATGCTTATATGCAAGCTTCAACGACATTTTTTTCGCTTTCGTGCGCTCAGCGACCCAACCCTAAAAAACTGTCGGACGAAGCGGACTAATCGGACTAATCGGACTAATCGGACTAATCGGACTAATCGGACTAATCGGACGAAAGGGCTGCCCCGGTTTGCCACCGTGAAAATAATCAATTCCAGAGAAAATCAAAAAAAATCATTTGTCTAGTCTTGACAAAGCATTTGTCTAGTTATAAATTAACAAATGAGTATGAAAAGCACCTTATTAAAAGATCAAGTTTATGAGCGCTTGTGCGCCGCCTTTATATCGGGCCATTATGCGCCCGGCAGTAGGCTGCCGCCAGAACCCGACTTGTGTCAGGAGCTGGGGGTGAGCCGCGGCACTCTGCGCCAGGCGCTTTCGCGCCTGGCCGCGGAGGGTTTGATCGAGCGCCGCAGCCGTCATGGCACCCTGGTTTTGCATTGCCAGCGCGCCAAGGCCAAAAAAGTACTTTTCATCAGTCAAGCATCGCATGATTTTGGCTATTATCACCCCACTGCCCAGGGACTGCCGGCGCTGGCTAGCGACTACGCAACTTCTAATTACGCCAATATTTTAGCCTGGCGCGGCTATGCCGCAGTCAAATACTGCACCGCCATGAAGACCAATCAGTTCATGTGCCCGGAAAAGGTGGGCTATGACAAAGAACCCTGGTACCATTGGTATTGGTCACAGATATACGGTATTTCCCTAGGGCAGTCCTTCTATAGTTATACTAAGATGGATGCCGGTGAAAAATCTTTGGCCCGCCTTACGGAATGGCGCAACCCCTCCACCAAAGTCTGGGCCGGCGACACCGGGATAGGCGACCACAATGCCAAGCAATATTCAATTCCCCAGAACTTTTTAATGCAGGCCGGCAGCAGCACCACGGAGGGCGCGGCCTGGACCCGGCATGGGCGCACCTGCAATGTGCTGTGGATGGATGCTCATGTGCAGGGGGTCGAGTCGCCCACCGCATCACCCCGCGGCGTGTACTCCACAGGAGCACCTATGCAAGCGAACGGCAAGGCCTGGTACAGAAACAACTAACTGCTTTGCCGCTCAAGAGCAACACCATGCCAGAAAGTTGTTGTTCCCCACCGGCTTATAACTAGTGGCGCCAACTTAAACCTGAAAAATGTTGTTCTCCGCCGGCTTTAGACGGCGCGCTCTCCGCAAGCTTTAGCTGGCGTAAGTTCGTAGTTCAGGCTTTAGCCTGCGTTCTCCGCCGGCTTTAGACGGCGCGCTCTCCGCCGGCTTTAGCTGGCGTAAGTTCGTAGTTCAGGCTTTAGCCTGCGTTCTCCGCCGGCTTTAGACGGCGCGCTCTCCGCAAGCTTCAGCTGGCGTAAGTTCGTAGTTCAGGCTTTAGCCTGCGTTCTCCGCCGGCTTTAGCTGGCGCGTTCTCCACCGGCTTTAGACGGCGCGCTCTCCGCAAGCTTCAGCTGGCGCGCTCTCCGCCGGCTTTAGCTGGCGCGCTCTCCGCAAGCTTTAGCTGGCGTAAGTTCGTAGTTCAGGCTTTAGCCTGCGCTCTCCGCCGGCTTTAGACGGCGCGTTCTCCGCAAGCTTCAGCTGGCGTAAGTTCGTAGTTCAGGCTTTAGCCTGCGTTCTCCGCCGGCTTTAGACGGCGCGCTCTCCGCAAGCTTTAGCTGGCGTAAGTTCGTAGTTCAGGCTTTAGCCTGCGTTCTCCGCCGGCTTTAGCTGGCGCGCTCTCCGCCGGCTTTAGACGGCGCGCTCTCCGCAAGCTTCAGCTGGCGCGTTCTCCGCCGGCTTTAGACGGCGCGCTCTCCGCCGGCTTTAGACGGCGCGCTCTCCGCTGGCTTTAGACGGCGCGCTCTCCGCTGGCTTTAGACGGCGCGCTCTCCGCCGGCTTTAGACGGCGCGCTCTCCGCAAGCTTCAGCTGGCGCGTTCTCCGCCGGCTTTAGCTGGCAGGCTAATACTGCTGCAGCACTCTGGGAATTGCCTCGAGCAAGGCTTTTATGTCTTCGGGCTTGCTGCCGTATCCCAGGCTGAGCCGGATGGCGCAGCGCGCCAATTCGTCAGGCACCAGCATGGCTTTCAAGACATGGCTGCTTTTTTTGCTTTCGGCGCTGCAGGCGCTGCCGGTGCCCACCAGGATACCGTACTCCGCCGCTAAAATCCTGGCCATAATGGCGGCCTCATGGCCGGGTATGGCAAAATATAAAATATGCGGCACTGCGCTAAGAGCTGAAAATATGGGCCAGCTTCCCGTAGAGATATCGGCAAGCCCCCGGCGCAGCTCGATATTGAGCTGCGCAATGCGTTTGTATTCCTGGTCCCGGTCTCGGCAAGCCAGCTTCAGTGCCTGGGCGAATAAATATATGCTCACCGCGTCTAGTGTGCCGGAACGCAGCCCCGCCTGCTGTCCGCCGCCGTAATATACACTAGCCAGGGGTGCGCCAGGACGATACAGCAAGGCGCCTATCGAGGCCGGTCCGCCCAGCTTGCGCGAGGAAAGCGCCAGATAATCGATCCCAGCCGTATCCCAGGGTATATCCAGCTTGCCTGGGCTTTGCGCCGCGTCGACACAGAGGATGCTCTGCGGGCCAAAATGAGCGCGCAGTGCGTAGAGGTCCTGCACGGCGCCGCTCTCATTGTTGACATGGCAGACGCAGACCAGGCCAGGCTCAGCTTGAGGGCTGCCTGCAAGAAGCAGCTCGCCAGTGCGACCCAGAGGCAGCGCGGCCCGCTTTGTGCGCTCCGGCAAGCCCTGTTCGAGCGGTCCGAGCATAGCGGCGTGAGCCGCGGGATCATAATATACCCGGCAGCCAGCCTGAGCCTTGAGGGCAGAAAATATGGCCAGGTTAAGCGCCTCGGTCGCCCCAGAGCACCAGACAACCCGGGCACTGCCTTCGGCAATGCCCAGGCTTTGCAGAATATCCTGCTCGGCGCCAAGAATCAGGCGGCGGCTCTGCTCGGCAAAACAAGTAGAGCCATGCGGATTATAGGGATATTGCCGGCAAAGCTCAGCGTAGCGCGCAGCCAGCTCAAGCCGCATCGGACAAGAAGCCGCATAGTCCAGATTGTGCAAACAAAAGCTTGACACGTGTGAATTGCTGTGCCTTAGTGTGCCTTAGTGTGTCTTCGTGCCCTCCCCCCTTCGTGTGCCTTCGTGTCCTCTCCCTTTCGTGTGCCTCAGTGGTTTGGGTCCAGAGTGATCTTCACCTCGGTGCCGGGTTTCAGGTCGGCGTTGGACTTGATCTGCGGGTTGAGTCTAAGGATGTCCTCTACCTTGGTCTCGTAGTCGCGAGCCAAAGACTCCAGGGTATCATCCGCGCCGGCCAAATGCGTGAATACTTTTTCGTGGATTGGTTTTTCAGGGGTCACCTCTTCAGGAATCACAATGGCGGCCTGCTCAGCGGCCTGCTCTTGTTGCACCTCCTGTCCACTCTGGCTATCCGCCCTGCTCTCGCTCGCCGGCTCAGGTCCCAGCGTACTCACTGTAGGCACAGTTGTCGCATTGCTCTTGACGGCTTCAGCAGCGCCTTTTTTCGCCGTACCGGCGCTGCCCTTGAGCTTCAGTTTTTGCCCCACCATCAGCTTGTCGGTCTTCAGCGAGTTCCAGTTGCGAATGTCGTCAATGCTGACTTTGAAGCGCTGCGATATGGTCCACAGGCTGTCACCGGAAACCACAGTGTAGAGTCCCTCACTGGGCAAGCTGGCTACAGTAGTCGGCTTAGCTTTGCTGGCGCCGGCTTTCTGAGCGGAGCCGGAGCCGCTCAAACGAGTGATGTTGCCAGGCTTTTCCGCCGCATACGAGGGCAGAACCAAATCCTGCCCGACGCGCATGCGTTTCGGGTCTACAGCGGGGTTGAGCGCGGCGATATCCTGCCACCTGACATCGTAAGCCAGGGCTATGCCTGAAAGCGTATCGCCTTTCTGCACCTGATAGCGTCGTGCGGGAGGCTCAAGCGCCCCGCCAGCTGGTGGACTGGGCGGCAACACAACCGCCACCGTGCTGCTGGCGCTGACGCTGCTAGGCTGGCGCTGAGCCTCGGGCTTTGACAAAACCTGCTCGGCATCAGCAACTGAGTCGGAAGGGATGAAAGCCGGACTCTCCGCCGGAACAAACCCGACTGCCATATCGCCGGTCGCAGCCGGCCTGGCCGGGGTGCCACGGCCGGAGTCAGATGGAAAAACCGGCTCGCTCGAGGGCAGAGCGCGGGGACTTTCAACTGGGGGCAGAGGACGCGCGTAAGGCGGCGGCACCAGGTCTCGGCTGCCGAGCAGGCCGGCATTGCTGGCCGGCGCCTGCGTTTTGCAGGAACTAAATAAGGCCAGGCCGGCGGCGCCTAAAAGCATAAGGGTGAACTGCGCACAACGAGCTGACAGGCAGGGTTTCATTTTTGAATGCTCCTTTTTAGTTTTTCAACAAATTCCATAAAGATTTCCCCTCTTTGCTCATAGCCAGCAAACATATCCTGGCTGGCACAGCCCGGCGCCAGCAAAACCACGTCGCCAGGCAAAGCGACCAGGGCGGCTTTTTTGAGCGCGGAGTGGAAATCGTCAAATTTTTCCAGGGGGACCAAATTCCGCCATGCCAGGCAGATTGTCTCTTTAGCCTGGCCGATTAGCAACACTTGTTTAACATACATCCTCAAAGCGCTTTTTGCCTCATCAAAGCGGCAGGCCTTATCGATTCCGCCGGCAATCAGGATGATTTTCTTGCCTTTTGTTTCTCCTATGCAGGCCAGCGCATTTATCATGGCGTCCACATTGGTGGCCTTCGAGTCATTGATATAGCTCACGCCGTCCAGCTCATCAACAAACTGCAGCCTGTGTTTGCCGACCTGAAAATTACGCAATGTCGGCAAGGCCTGCTGCAGGGGCATATCCAGGCTAGCCAGGGTAGCCAGCACCGCCAGCGCGTTTTCATAGTTATGTCGTCCGCCGATGGCCAGCTCGGCACACTGCAGCAGCGGTTCGAAAATACCGTTTCTGCGACGTCCCAGGCTCTTGCCCTCCGCCGACAGGCAAAAGTCGGCATCCAGGTTCGCCTTGCAGCTAAAGCTGAGATGGCGATGCGAGCGCAGGCATTTGTGCAGCTCTGCCCGCTGGCTCAGTTCTTGGTTAAGCAAGAGCACTCCGGTTTTGGGCGTTTGTTCGAGCATCTTGATCTTCAAGGCATAGTATGCCTCTGTGCTGCCATGCCGGTCAAGATGGTCGGCACTGAGATTGAGCAGCACTGCTCGGTGCAGGGGCAGGTTTTCACTGTGCTCCATTTGAAAGGAGCTGATCTCCAGCACGATGTAGTCCAGTTCGGCGCCGTCCAGCAAGAGCTGCGACAAGGGCAAGCCTATATTGCCTGCCGCCTGCGCGCGCAGGCCCAGGCCTTGCAGGCAGGCACAGAGCAGCTCTACCGTGCTGGTCTTGCCGTTGCTGCCGCTCACTCCCAGCAGCGGCACTGTACAAAAGCGGGCGGCAAAAGACAGCTCGGAAAGCAGCAGTCCGGGTTGGAGGCGTGAGGCCAGGCGCCCCAGCCCGCTGTCCGCCGCGATGCCAGGGCTGATGATGCAAGCGTCGAGCCGCCCGCCCCAGTGCCCCTGCCGCCAAAACTCGTGGCAGGCGACGCCGGCCGCCTCGAGGGCCGTCTTTTGCGCAATGCCGCCCTCGTCCAGCAAGCTGACCTGGGCGCCCTTGCTGGCCGCCAGCAAAGCGGCGGCTCTGCCGCTGACGCCGCCGCCCAACACCAGGATGTGGCTATCTTCAAGCTGACTCATAACCAAACCGCGTCTAAAAAGAGGCATTATAGCAGTGTGCCTTCGTGTGACTTAGTGTGTCTTCGTGTGTCTTGGTATGTCTTGGTGTGTCTTGGTGTCCACATTCGGGGCATCAAAAGTAGAAAACCGCTTTGAGCCTCAAAGCGGTTTTCTCAACAGTGTGACTATTTGGACACTAAGACACACCAAGGCACACTAATTCATGCCTGTTCAGTCCTGTTGTTATGGATTAATGCTTGAAGTCATACAGTCCGCGCACCTCGTTGGCTCGCACCGGCTGTCCGTCGGGCTTCACCAGTCTGACGTTGACAAAGACCATCAGGTTGGTCTTAATGCCGCGTTCGCCCTTGCTGGTAAACAGACGGCCTAGCAAAGGAATGCTGCCCAAAAGCGGGACGCGGTCGTTAAAACGCTCCATGCGCTCGCCTACCATGCCGCCAAGAACAATGGTCTCATTGTCATACACGATAACCTTGGTGTTGACCTCGCGTTTGGACAAGATAGGCATTTTCATGGGTACCGACACCGTCTGCCCGCTGATAATCATATCATAGCTATAGTCCTCCCAGTCGACAAAGTCTATCACTTGCGGGATCAGTTCCAGATCCACCGAATATTCGTCGGCAGACACATTCGGGGTGACGTCAAGAATAACGCCCAGCTCGGTCTCCTCGCCCAATTCGGGGATGGACGGGGTGTAGCTGGTGACGTTGCCGGCGTCGCCGGTGTCGGTCTCGATCTCCGGCTCGGTCCAGCTCTCCGGAAAATAACGTATCTTCACCATTTTCAGCTGTGCGGTTTTACCGCTGATAGTGGTGACCTTGGGCGAGGAGAGCACGTCGGTGTGAGTCTCCTGCTGTATGGCGTGGATAACGGTCTCGAAGGCAAAGTTGCCGAGGATGGAGAACACCGAGAACAAGCCGTCGTTCACCACGGTGTCCGAGAAGAAGGTCTCGGCGAAGCGCAGTCCGTTGCTGATCTGGTTCTTGCTATTAAGCGACTCCTTGCCTATGCCCATTTGGAAATTGCGCCCTTTGCCCACGCCGGTATTGGCACCGGTAATATCGCTGGGCAGGAAATGATCGCCTTTGCCAGTGCCGCCCTCGTAGCGCACGCCACCGCCCAGCAGGCTCCAGTCGAAGCCCAAGGAGTCCATGTCAGTCTGCACCACTTCGACAAACTTGGCCTCAATGGTAACCTGTGCGGGTATATCGTTGATCTCATCGAGTATCTTGCGGATACGCTGATGATTCTCCGGGGTGTGGTGCACGATAAGCTTGCCGGAGCGCGCGAAGAACTTGATGCGCGAGCCGGGCAAATTGGGAATGCCCATCTCGCCAAACTCGGTCTGCACATCCATGAAATACTTATCGTCATCTTCATCGTCGTCATCGTCGTCGTCGTCGTCGTCATCGTCGTCATCGTCATCACTGGTTTTAAGCTTCAGCCGGGTGAGTTTTTTACGCGTGCGCCTCGAATCAAAGACGCCGGCGGCCACGCTATAGTAACGCGTCTCCATCTGATCCATGACGATGCTCTTGTGAGCCACCAGCACGGCGGACTCGGCCACCTTCACGTTCAATCCGTAGCCCATGGCCAGGTAAGTAAGCACCTCGCGCGGGGTGACATTGGTCAGATTCAGGTTGACCGTCTTGTCCTCAATGCTCTCCATCGAAATAGCCTCCTGCACCACAGGGGCGACAGGGGCAAGCAAGTCGTCGGCACCAAAGTCGCCGAAGGCGTCGTCGCCAAAGCCAAAGTCATCACCAGGAGCAGCACCAAAATCATCCTGCACGCCACGCTGCTGCTGAATGGTCTCCTGGGTGGCGGCACTTTGCGTCATTGGCGTAAGCAGCGCCACGATATTGACGCCGACCCCGTCCGGGTCCGCCTCCTTGATCTTGCGCGGCAGGATGTCGTTGAGCACATCCTTCAGAGTGTCATTGTCAAAAACTATCTTGGGCAAGACGATATGGTCGAGTTTTTTATTGATGCCCTGGCTGTCGTCGGTGCGCCGTATGGTACGGGCGTCAAAACCATCCACTGCTCCGCTCATCAGGGGTGTGACCGGCTCGCTCCAGCGCCAGCGCACCTCGGCCAGGCGCTCTTTGAGCATGGTCTCCAGCTTCAGGTCGGCAACTTTTTTAAGCTCGTCGTTGATGCGAGCCAGGTTGCGTATGGCGGTAAGCTCGAAGGGGTCCTCGAGTAAAACCTGCTCGAAGCACTCGCGTGCCTGGGCAAAACGGCGGTTGTCCAAAAACACCCGTCCCTCCTCAAGCTTGACCTTGATCTTGTAGTCACGCTCGGCCATGTCAGGGATCACCACGGAAATCGCGGTTTCGGATTTGAACTCGAGTTCTGAACGCAGTGACTGCAGGTTGCGAATATCACGGTCTATGCGGTCAAGCAACACCGCGTCCCTGGGCTGGTCGCCATACTCTGTGATGCGCGCGCTGCTCAGCTCGCCTATGGCGTCATCGACCTTGCTTGGTCCCACGCCGGCCGGGTCCTTCTCGGCCTGCAAGCGGTATACCTTGGCAATTTCCATGCAGGCATGCACGCGGTAGCTCTCGCATTTGCGCAATATGGCCTTGGCTGCCTCGTTCTGAGCCTCGGCCTGCTCCGCCACCAAAGCAGCGGCCTCGGCGGCCTTCTTCTTCACGCCGCTGTACATCTTCAAAGCCTCTTCCAGACTGCCGCCGCTAAATTTGCGCGAGGCCTGGAAGACCAGCTTCATGGCCTCGTCAATAATCGTCTCGGCCTCACGGCAGGCCTTGTCGGCAATGCTGAAAAGCTCCGAGCGCCGCGCCGACTCCTGCGCCGACAAGATGGCGCTGCGCACCGCCGTGATGCGCGGGCTATATTCGGGTATCTGCTTCAAAATATTCTCACCGGCCAGCTTTTCGGCCTCGCTGGCCTTGCCCAAGAACTGCAGCACCATGGCATTGACTGAGGCCATATGGCGCTCATAGGCCTGACGCTGCTTGTCGGCCAGCGCCAAGTCCTTGCCGGCAACCGCATCCTCGGCGGCCTGTAAAGCCAGCTTGGCCTCTTCAAAGCTCTTTCTGGCGCGCCCCAGGTACTCTTCGGCACTCAACTCGCCGGAGACGGCGGATTCCTCGCTCTTCAGCTTGCTCTCCAGGGCCTGTATGTCGGCCAAGTTTAAATCCTCCGCGGCATGACTGAGCTGACTGCACATAAACAGCCCGGCGAACAAAGCAAAAGCGGCAGGCAAACCAAGAGCGAATGCAAGTACTCGAAATTTACTGTGTGTTTTTACCATAAATCAAATACGACTCAGTGCGCTAGCAGCCAGACACCAAGTCTCCTTCTTAGTTGTTGTGATGGTTCGTCCTCTTATTGTAATGTAATTTTAACCAAGTCCAAAAGGGCTGCGGGATTCACTGTGGCGCTGCTTTAGGCATTGTGGTTTGCCTGCTTAATCAGCTTCCTCTTAGTGTGTCTTCGTGTGTCTTCGTGTGTCTTCGTGCCCTTTAGTGTCCTCCCCCTTCGTGTGTCTTAGTGGCTCAAAGGTTTTTTGGACGGGGTCTAACTAAGAATCCGTCCAAAAAGCTCGTAACGCCGAAAGGCCGTTAGTGGCACCCCTACAGGGTGCCGGATTCAGGGGGGGCTCTTACCCAGGGTGGCGCTCGGCTCCTACGGAGCCTCGCTTACCCTGGGCTACATTAGGTTGCCCCTTCGGGGCACCAAATGGACAGATTCTCAAGAAAAAATTGAAATTTCAGCAAAAACTTGCGTTTTTCATGCTATTTCATCGGGTTTTTCTGTTTTTTTGAAATAAAAACAGATTGTTCAAAATCTTGGAATTGTTGTTTGTCTGCTTAATCAGCTTACTTTTTTTGTGTCTTTTGTGCTTTTTGTGGTTCATGGGCTTTTTGGACGGGGTCTGACTTAGACTTATTCAAATGCCGCTCTCAGCGCATTCTGCCTCTGGCTCTTCTGCCTTCCTCATGCTCCCCGACATTTCCGCGCCGCGCGCCATCGACCTGCGGTATAAAATCGCGTTTGACATTCACGGCCTTGATGTCGAACTCGGCAATCGTCTCGCCCTTGGGCGAGTCCAGCTGCGCCACGCGCAAATCGTCGCGACTGGTGCCGGCCAGCACGCGATAATGCTCACGATAAGCCTTGCCCGACTTATCTTTCTCCAAATAAAACTCCTCACCAATCTTGCGTATGACCCGCACCATGCGCCCGCCGCGCTCGCGACTGGCTAAAAACAACATGGCAGCGGTGGGAACTTCCTCTTCAACCGTCTCTCCTATACGCATATTATAACTCTTGCCCTCGCGGCTTTCAACCCTGACCAGGTCTTTTGCGTCATTAATCGAGCTGACTTTATAGCCGCCCAGAATCTCCTCGCCTATCTTTACGGCGGGTCGCTGCGCCCGGCCAGGTATCTGAAACTCCACCTTCCAGTCGGACTTCAGCTCGCTATCCAGTGTACGCACACGGAAAACTAGAAAAGGCAGCCGTATCTTGCCTACACTTTGCACACGTAAAAGCAGAGCCAGCGGCGGGAAATCCTCCGGGTTCTCCATGTCAGTGCCGGCCTGATATTCCTCTATATTAAGAAAACCGTCGCCGTCCTCGTCAAAAAAAGCATCATATGGGTCCAGGTAATTGAGAAAATGCGCATATTTCTTTTCCACCAGGTCCGGGATGCCGTCGCGGTCGGTGTCGTCCTCCGGCTTGGTATCCTTATACTGGTCTTGCTCGGTGCCGCAAAAGGGGCATTTATCAGTGCTAACATGCAAGAGGTTGCCGCACTGCAAGTTTTTGCAGATAATATAGCGTTTGGACTGAAATAGACTGCCCTTCTTGCTGTCCGGGCTGCTTTCCATGACACTGAGAAACAGGCGAGGGTCTTTCAGGCTGGCCTCGACGGTAGGCACCCGGGACAGGTCAAGCGGCGGCAGTATCTTGTCGCCACCCACCTTCCGGATGGCCGATTCGCGTAGCTCCAAGAGCTTGTTCTCCTCTTTGCTGACCCCGGAAATCACCGCAAAGATACCGGCAATCAGGCAGAGCAAACAAGCCAACAGGATAAGTTTTTCGTAGTGTTTGGCAAGAAAGTCCAAAGCTTATTCTTCCTTATTCTTGTTCTAACTTCTTGAATTCATAAAGGTCCAGGCGCAGCTCCAAGGCAACATACTTGTCTTCAAAGACAAGGTTATCCTGACGCTTAGGCTCGGGCTTGACAAAGCGCTCGGGCTGCTGCCCGCGCGCAGCGCCGCCTTCACGCTCGCTGGCATCCCGCACAGGGCTTCTTCTGGCAGCCGCGCGCGGGGCACGCTGCCTGGGCGCGCCATCAAAACCATCCATGCCAAAATCCTCGCCGCCCCCAGGCAGGTTCTGTCTTTGACCCTCTCGCTGCAGCGCGGCATAGTCCAAAGCCGCTTCGCTGTAGCGATCCGGTGCAGTGAAAGAACAGCTCTTAATATAAAACAAGATTCGCTCATCGCTGGAAAGTTGATTCAAAAAATTCAAGGCTTGTTCAAGTTCACACCTGGCCGAGAGCCAGACCGGCGTGATATTGTAGAGGTCTGCCTCCTCCATGGCGAAGCCTTGCAGCCATTCCAGCGAGACTACAGTCTTGATACCCGCCTCGGCAATCTTATTGACGAGGTACTCATAGAGATAAAGCTGCCTGAAAATAGCCTCAAACTCGGCACTATTGATGTTGCCGCGCTCCACTATGGTTTGAAACTGCTGCGCCAAACCGTTGAAAACAATCCCTTTTTTAAGCACATAGTCAGTCATCTGACGGATTTTTTCATTGATGCGCCGCACTGCCTCCGGGCTGTTGCCAGGCAGCTTGATGTCCAAACTGTAACGCCGTGCCAGCTCCTCGCGGCTGAGAGCGTAAAATTTCTCGGCAGCCTCGAAGTTTCGCCGAGCCTGCAACAGGTTCTCAAGCTCCTCGCCAGGAGCGGAGCGCAGCTTTAAACCATCACGCTCAGCCTCATTGAAAAAATTCATTTCCGTTTCTACCGCAGCGCTGCTTTTCTTTACTTTGGCACTGGTAGAAAATATAAAATACAGCAGGATGCAGGCCAAGATAAAACTGCAGACCGCGCAGATTAAAAGCGCCAGGTTCTTTTTTACAAAATCCATGCCAAGTCCAATCTAGTGCCCGCAAAGGGCGTCGTCAGCCAAATAAAACCGTAGGAAAAATTTTTATTCAATGCCGCCTCGGCTTTTCACTCGGGGTCAAAGCAGGCGCAGTGTAGGCCAAGCCCTCTTCATTTCCCTGCATACTGCGTGTACGCCAGCGGAAAGTCGAATTTTATCTGCAGGGTAAAAGTGCCGGCGTTCTTAAAGTCAGGGTGTTGCCTAAACACCTTCAGGGCCGTCATATTGCTCTCCGAACTAAACAAACGCGAAGAGCGCAGTCGCTCGACAAAAACGATCTCGGGGCTGCCGCCGCCCGCCGGCGAGTTCTGCGCTGCCGCCGCGCCCTCGCCGCCCTCGCTGCCTTCCTCGGGGACTGCTGCCGCCTGCTCCGGCACAGCAAAGGGGTAGTCGGCTTCAGGACTGTCGGTCACCGCGGTATCGCCTGGCGCCGGAACGACAAAAACCCCTTCCAGGCTCAAGCCGCCTATGTGCACCTCCTGACCAGCCACGCCGGTGTCGCCGCCGCCCATGCCGGCAAAAGCGTCGCCGCCGCCAAACATCATGTCCTCGCCCCCGCTGCCAAACAAGCTCTCTTCGCCAGCACCGGCAAGCGACACCGGTCCCACCGAAGAAGCCTCGAAGGGCTTCACCTCGCCGTAAATGGGCTTTAGTGATGTAAGCCAAAGATCATCAGGCTTGAGACGGTAGATTTCATTCAGCAGCATGGGCCAGACGCTGCGCTGCATGAGTAGGTCGGCAAGCTGCCGGCACTGGTTCTCCTTGCCCTTGGCCTCCGCATCCATACTCTTGATCTTCTGTAAATTGGGCTGGTACATACTACGGGTGTTCTGCAGGTCTTCAGCACAGTGCTGAATGCTGCCGGCCCGGCTCTGCAAGGCAATCAAGATGGTGCCCAGTAAAATAAGCACGGCAAGCATAGCCGCCACAAAATAGGGCTTCTTCGCAGTCAAAGCCTGCTGACGACGAATGTCCTGAGGAAGCAGGCTGATCTCGATGGGACAAGAAAGCGCAAAGCGCAGACCCAGGCCTATGGTCTCGCTGAACATATGGGCGACCTCGCCAAGACGCTGGCGGTCCACGCCGGGAGCTATGTTGACCACAGGAAAGGGATTGAAGTACTCAACCGGTATGTTCAGCTTCTCGGCAAAAAAAGTGTCGCAATAAGTTAAAATGGAACTGCCGCCGGTAAGATAAAGACGAGTGGGAGCAGAACCCTTCTGCTGCGCTTTGTAAATGCTTATCGAACGGGATATCTCGCCGTGCAGGCGAGCCATGACATTGCGGATGATCTTGGAGACGCTGGCCGCGGTCTCGCTGCTAGGCTCGGCATAGGCGCCGCCCAGGGAAACAAAACCGTGGTGGCGCTTCAGCTCCTCAGCCTCGGCCAAACCAATGCTGAATTCCTTGGCGATCTGCTGAGTGATCGAATAACCCGCTATGGGTATGGTGCGAGCAAAAAAGAGCTCGCCCTGTAAAAAAATCAGGTTGGTGCTGCGACCGCCTATATTGAGCAAAGCCACCGACTCGTCCTTGCCCAACCCGTTGGCGCGCGCCGTGTTATAGCAGCAGACCGGTGCCACATCCACCAAAATCGGCTCCAGCCCTATGGCAGCCACGCTGTTGGTGAACTGCGAGACGATGTTGTCCTTGACCACGACCGACATGACGTCAACCGACTCGGAGTCCTCCCCGACTATGAGCTGATAGTCCCAGATAACCTCCTCGATGGCAAAGGGGATGTTGCGCCTAGCCTCGAATTCGGCCAGCTGCTTGATCTGCTTGCGGTCATAGTTGCCGTAGGGTATCTTGCCAAAACGCAAAAGAACCGACTGACCAGACATCGACACCAGGGTCTTACGGGCACGGCAGCCGCTTTCGGAAAGCATCTGGCGCAGCAGGCCGGAGACCACACCCATGCGTGTGTCCTCGCTAAGCTCCTCCTCGTACTCACGGTAGGCAAATACCGTCAGGCTCATGCTGCCGTCCTGACCATATTCAAACTCGCAAAGCTTGATGCTGGTCGCGCCAATGTCAATCGCTAGAATTCTTTCGTTCTTTGCCATAGCTTATTCCGTTGCCAAGCCTACACAATTTTGCCGCGCAAGGCTGTCCATTCCGCCAACATTATTGACCAGGGACCTCATACAAGTAATAGTCATAGTCCAAATCCGCAAAAGGGGTCTTGCTCTTCAACAGAAGCGCATTGGACACCTTCATGGCGTTGCCCACTTTCTGAAACCAGTCGCGCGGGATGCCGGTGGCGGTATTCACGATAGGGTTGCGGTGCAAAGGAGAACCGTTCACCCGTAGCTCCACATACACGCTGAGCTTGCTCATGTCAGGCCGGTTGCTGTCCATGTGGCGCCGGAAAAAATTCGGGGTGACGAAAAGAGCGAGGTTGTTCTTCTCCCCGCCGCGCAAATCCATGTAGCGGAAGGTCTCCTCCAGCTTCACACCGCCGCCGCCGCGGGGCATGGCCAACACCAGGCAATAAACCTCGAGTTCATCAAGCCACTCGTCTTTGCGATTGTCAAGCTCAAACTCAAGATTGATCACACCCCAGTAACCCAAACCGCCCACACCGCGTTTGGAATCCTTGAACTCCGGCGCACGACGACTCTCAAGCTTGAGCTTCAAACCGGAGCCGGACTCCTTGACCGAAAAACGAGGCCGGCGCTGAGCCTGGCTCAAATTTGATACAAAAAGCAACAAAAGAAAAAGATGAGCGGCGACAGAGCATTTCAAATTAGACATGAAAAAACGACTCCATTACTAGTGTGCCTCATGAAGGATTAAATGACTCTTTTTTACCATATAAGCCTAATGTGCTTTATTCAAGAGCAAACCTGCACTTTTCACGACTTTTTTTCAAATCCGCGTCATCACGGGCTGCTCCAGGACAGCAAAACACAGCAAAACACAGCAAGAAGCCGCCCCGCCACTCCATGCATCCTACCCCTCTCAAAAAAAAACCGTTGCGTAGTCGCAACGGTTTTTCCCATTACCCTGTTTTCAGGCCTTCTTTTTGCCGCAGCCTTTACGAGGGGCGCATTTGGCTTTAGGCTTAGCGGCAGCTTTACCACCACTCATGTACTCGTCGTAGGCCGCTTTGCTGCAAAACACCGTCAGAACACGTCCGTCCTCGGTTTTTCCCTTAAAGGCGTATCCGCCTTTCTCGAACTGCACCGCCTCAAGGATCTCGGTCTCAACACGCTCTTTGTTTTTGACGTCGTAGAACTTTGCTTTCATGCCTCTGGTCCTTCCAATTGTTGTTAATCTCAATCCTATTACTGGATGCACTCACACCCGAATGGACAGCTGCGCCGCCGCAAGCTCCGGCTACATGTGTAATTTATAACCTAACTATAGACATTTGCAAATCGTTTTACATAAAAAACATCACTTTTATCGCTTTTTTTGAGAAAAAAAGCCTTTTTCACTCTTTTTGCCCAAAAAATCTCTCTGCCGGCGCAGCCTGCAAAGCGCCAGAAAAATCCTTAGTGTGGCTTAGTGTCCTCCCCCGAGCCGTCGGCATATCACCCGGTTTCTCTCCAGGATTTCCTCTTCACCGGGTATCTCTCCGTGCAGCATAAGTATTTTGCCGTCGCAGATAGTGGTATCCACCACCCGGCTGTCAGCTGAGTAGACCAGGTTGGCTCTCAGGTTATAGTCACCCAGCATACTAGGCTCCTGCAGGCGCAGCAGCACCGCGTCTGCCAGCTTGCCCACGGCGATCTCCCCCGCGTCTATGTCGAAACACTGGCAGGCGGCCTGAGTAGCCGCCCGAAAAACCTCTTCGGCTTTTCCGGCCTCCGGGTTCCCGCTCTGCACCTTGGCCGACAATGCCGCGAATTTCATCTCATCGAGCATGGACAGATTGTTGTTCGAGGCGCAGCCATCGGTGCCTATGCCGATGCGGCAGCCGGCCTGCAGCGCATCCTGAAAGCGAAACAGCCCGCTGCACAGCTTCATATTCGACACCGGGTTGTGCGCTATCGTACTGCCGCTGTCGCTAATCAACCCTATGTCCTCGTCACTTAGATGCGTGCAGTGCGCCAGCACGGTTTTAGGGCCAAGCAGGCCCAGGCCATGCAGGTATGCGATCGGGCTTTTGCCATGCTCGGCCTGACACTGCCGCACTTCGCGCAAGGTTTCAGCGGCATGTATATGCAGCACCGCGTCCTCCGTCCTCGCCTTCTCGCCTATCTCCAGCAGCGTCTTCTCATTCACCGTGTAGATGGCATGCGGCGCATGCGTCAAACTGATGCGTGCGGAGCGGTTTTGGGCCTGCTCGCGCAGCTCCTCGTTGGCCTGGCGGTTACTCTCCAGCACGCCGCCGCCCGGCACGCAGATATACATAAACCCGATGGCGGCACGCAGGCCCATCTCTTCGACCGCCCTCAGAGTCGCGCCCTGATGCCAATACATATCATTCACAAAGACGCTGCCGCTGCGTATCATCTCCAGCAGGGCCAGCCTAGTGCCCCAGTACACGTCATCCTGCGACAATTTAGCCTCGGCCGGCCAGATATGCTTTTCCAGCCACTCGAAGAGCTCCATGTCATCGGCATAGCCGCGCAGCAGTGTCATCGCCAGATGCGAATGCATGTTCTGAAATGGCGGCACTATGGCCAGCTTGCCGCCGCACTCGATGCGCTGTGCATCCGGCGCCGCTATATGCTCGGCGATACGGCTAAAACGCCGCCCCTCGATCAGCACATCGCAGACTTTGCCCTCCAGCCGCACTTCCTTCAGCAAGATACCACTCATAAAAAACTCTCAATAGCAGCCATTCTGCTCTTACTGCCTTTTGCCCTCGACCACGATCACCGCCTCGCCTTTCACCTTGCCCTCCTTGAACTCGGCGGCCAGCTCGGCAAGCGAGCCGCGCCGCACGCGTTCAAACTGCTTGGTCAGTTCGAGGCAGACCGCCGCCCGGCGCGCGCCAAAAACCTGCAGGCATTCTGCCAGCAGTTTGCCGATACGATAAGGCGACTCAAAAAAAATCAAGGTATGCGGCGACTCGCTCTCCATCTCCAAGAATTGCCGTCTGGCGCCGGTTTTCCGCGGTGCAAAGCCCTTGAAGGTATAGCTGGAGGGCGGCAGTCCCGAGCTGATGAGTGCCAGCGGTATGGCGCTGGCTCCGGGTATCACCTGCACTTCGTGACCGGCCTGCAACACCGCCTGCACCAGGGGATACCCCGGATCACTAAGCAGCGGATATCCGGCGTCGCTGCACAGGCCCACTTGCAGACCCTCATCGAGTTTGGCTAGCAAGCCGGCGGCCACTTCGCGCTCATTATGCTCATGACTGGCCACTAGCCTGGCCTTGCGCGGAATCTCAGCCAAAGCAAACAAGCGCCCGGTATGCCGCGTATCCTCGCAGGCCAGCAAATCCAATCCCGCCAGGCACTCGCGAGCACGAGCACTCAAATCCCCCAAATTCCCTATAGGGGTCGCTATAACATACAAAATCCCCATAAATCATCAAACCACAGCCCTGAGCAAAAACAAGCCCCTTAGTGTGCCTTAGTGTGTCTTAGTGTGTCTTAGTGTGTCTTAGTGTCCTCCCCCTTTTGTGGCCCCTTACCGCAGTTCCACCTTGAGTTCCTCGGCCAAAAAGCACCTGATTTTCTCTTGCAGCAGATTAATTTCCTCGTCCCTCAGGCTGCGCTGCGGGTCACTAAAATGCATCGAGTAAGCCATGCTGCGCCGTCCCGGCCCCAGCAGTTTTTCATCCTCGTAGATATCAAAAAGCTCGATTTTATCAAGCAGCTTCAGCTTCATGCCTGCGATCCCGTCCAGAATTTGCTGATGCGTCAAGCCTGGCGGCGCCACGAACGAGATATCCCTGGCGGTGCCCGGAAACTGCCCCAGCGGGACAAATTTCCTGCCGCTTTCATCCGGCCTTTCCATGGCAGTCAGCTTAACGAATGCCATAAACAGGGGGTATCTCAAGCGCATCCCTTTTTGCAGGTTCTCCGCCAGCTCCCCGAAAACCAGGCTTTCGCCCTCCTTCAGTTGAAAGGCTGCGCAGGCCCCCTTTTTAAATACGGGCAGTTCGGCGGCCTCGCATTTCGCCTCTTCCAGGCCGCGCGACTCCAGCCAGCTCTCCAGCAGTCCCTTCATGCTGAAAAAATCGATTTCCCAGGCACGTTCCTCGCCGTATCTTTCCGGGTGCCGCAGTCCGCTCATGGCGATGCCGATCTGGTTGCACTCCACTTCTCCCGTTTTGTCGCGTTTAAACACCCTGCCTATTTCGAAGACCCCGATCTGGTGGTTGTTATGCGCCACGTTATGCCTCACCACCTTCAGCAGGCCGGCCAGCAGGCTAGGCCGCAGGCAGGCGGCGTCATTACTAATGGGGTTGGAGACCTCGATGATCTGTCCCTCCTCGAACTCGCCGCCCAGCAGGCAGTCCTGCCTCGAGAACAGCGAGTAGTTCATCACCTCGTCCAGTCCCAGCGCCAGCAGTTCGCCTCTGGCTGCTTCCACTTCGTAGTAGCAGTCCTCCTTGCTGCTGCCGCCCAGCTTTGCTGCGCCAAGCGCCGTCGGTATGGAGTCCAGTCCCCGCACCTGTGCCACCTCTTCGATCAGGTCCACCTCCTTATGCAGGTCAAAGCGCCAGCCCGGCGTGCGCAGCAGCAGCTCCTCATCGTTCTGGCTCAGCACTTGCAGTCCCCGGCGCTTCAGGCAGTCTGCAATCTCTGCGCTGTCCAGCTTCAGTCCCAGCAGCGCATTCACTTTCGCCACCCGGCATTTGATCTCCTGATATTGCCAGGGCCTGGGATAGCAATCCAGTACGCCTTCGAGTTGTTCGGCGCCGGCCAGCTCGCAGAGCAGGCTGGCCGCCCTTTCACTGGCCAGCGCGCTAGTCTCAGGGCTGACCCCGCGCTCGAAGCGATAAGAGCTGTCGGTGGAAATACCCAGATTGCGCGAGCTGACCCGAATATTGACCGGATCAAAAGCGGCGGTCTCCAGCAGCACGCTGCAGGTGTCAGCGGAGATCATGCTATTCTCCGCCCCCATGATCCCTGCCAGGGCCACGCCGCGTTCGGCGTCGGCGATCAGCAGGTTTTCCGGGCCTAGCTCCAGCTCCGTGCCGTCCAGTGTGCATATCTTTTCGCCCTTTCTGGCTCTACGCACGATGATCTGGGCGCCGGCCAGCTCCTCCAAGTCAAAGGCATGCAGCGGCTGACCGTACTCCAGCATAACATAGTTAGTGATGTCCACCACGTTATTGATGGGGCGCAGCCCCACTGCCATAAGGCGCTGCTGCATCCAGTCTGGAGACGGGCCCACCTTGACGTTCACAAAGACCCGGGCTATATAGCGCGGACAAAGCTCCGGGGCCTCGATGCGCACACTGGCGGCCTCCTCTGCCCGCCGGCCCGCAGCCAGCCGCAGCCTGGTCTCTGGCATCTTCAGGCTGGCGCCGCTTTGCGCCGCGATTTCCCTGGCTATGCCCAGGTGCGAAAGCCAGTCGCCCCGGTTGGCGGTGATCTCCCATTCTATGACCGAGTCCTCCTGAAAAAGCTCCTGCAAGGGCCGTCCCAGCGCCGTATCCGGCGGTAGTATTAAAATCCCCTCGTGTTCATCACCCAGCCCCAGTTCCCGGGCGCTACAAAGCATGCCTTCTGACTCTACTCCGCGCAGCTTGGCTTTTTTAATAATGAAGCCCTCCCCCAGTCTGGTGCCCAGGGTGGCCAGGGCCACCTTTTGACCGGCCTCGCAGTTAGGCGCGCCGCAGACCACCTGCAAAGGCCTGCCATCGCCGCAATCGACCTGGCAGACACTAAGATGCTCCGCATTCTCATGCTTGCGCCTCTCGACTATCTGCGCCGTCAGCACGCCTTCGGGCAGCACTGCCACCTGTTCTATGCCCTCCAGTTCCAGTCCGGCTGCCGTCAAGCGCTCGGCCAGTTCCCGGGCCGACCAGGGCACATCAACAAAATCACTCAGCCAACGCAAAGAAGTCTTCATAAATTACCCGAATACCAATTAAACTACGGAAAACACATAATGTATTACCGATAGCCCGCCTTGCCAACAGACAAAGTAAGGACACCAAGACACACGAAGCGATCTCCCTGCTTAGTATCCCTTCACAGCCTCGCCAATCGTTGCAGCATCATTTCAGCGACCTGCCCCCGCATTTTATCGGGCATAAAGCTGCGCCGCAATGCCTCTTCGAGGTTTTCTCGCACGCTGCTGCTCACAGCCGCGATCATTTTGTCAGCCTGGGCCTTGCTCAACCCGATGTTTTTAGCCATTGACTCGAAGTCCGACCTCTTCAGACGGTTTTTTTTGCCGTTCACGCTAAGCGCCATTTCCTCCCTGTCTTCCGGCAATATGACTTTCACCGGCAGCAAATCATAGGCCGGTGCCAGACTGTAGCCGCCCTCCGCCTGGCGCAGCAGTGAAAAATTCTTCAGATGCATATCGGAGTTGCCGCTGAGAAACGAGTACAGGCTCAACTCGAAAAAGCGTGCCAGGTCCAGACCCGGCAGGCTCGAATAAAGACGCAAGGCCCGCGCTATCTGCTCCATAGAACCTCTGTATTTCTGGCTGGTCATCCTGCCCAGCACCTGGCAGAAGTCCTCAAGGTGCAGCATTCCCTGCCTGCTGCGGTCCATTCTACGACAAACATAGGCCAATTCCCCCGAGCGCAAGGGTACCAGGGCGAAATCAACACATTTTATCCGGCACATTTCAGCCAGCAGCATACAAAAATGTTCCGCCTCCGGCAAATGCGGCCAGGTTTTGCTTTGCGGCTTCAAGATGTAGTCTCCTGCAAATCCCACTATGGTCAGCCGCGATCCGCGCTCGCCATGTTTTTCCAGATGCAGAGAAAGCTTGGGTTGCACACCGGGCAGCGAAACCCGCTGCATAACCAGCTGCCTTGCCAGCTCATTCAACTCCTCCTGAGTATGCTCCAAAGCCGGAACCTGGTCCTGGGCAAAAACCTTGCGCAAACAGGCCGGATGATAATGCCTCGCAGACTCAGGCATAGCCTTGCCACAGATAAGACAGGCGCCTCGCATGTCAAAACTCCCTTATACTGACGGCTCCCACGCAATCGCGGCAACAGGCCAAAAGCAGCCCCATGCGGTCATTGGCGTCCAGCTTCCAGTTGTCCAAAGCGATGCCAAGCAGCCAGCCTTCGGGGATTAGCCCGTCAAAAAAAGGGAACAGCAGCTGGCTGTGAAAAGTCTCCGCCTGCAATGGCAGCGACATGCTTATAGGGATCGGCTCGCCCTGCAGATAAAACCCGTCATAGCTGAAATGATAGCCCTCCTCGTCTTCAAGCAGCAGACCAGCCAAACGATCAAAAAAATATACCTGTGCGCGGCGCATACTGATATCAGGGTGAATGGGCTGAGGGTGGCGGGTTGAGCTTTTGCTGTGGACTGGCTCTCAGCTCGTGTCCAAACAAGTCAAGAACGACATTGACCTTGTCCATTCTAAGGGTGGGCTTGTCGGCTTCCAGCTCGCGAATGAAGCGCAGGCCTACACCGGCACGAACCGCAAGCTGGCGCTGAGTCATCCCATGCAGCTTGCGCTGATGACGAACAAAAGTGGAAAGATGCATATTATACCCTTTCGGTGGTAAAACCAGGCCACAAGGATAAAATAGTCCCGAAAGGGATGATTGCAAACCGCCTAGTGTGTCTTCGTGTTCCTTAGTGTCTCTTAGTGGCCTCCCCCTCCCCCCATTTTTTGGGCGGCCTGCTCCGGCGTCATGGTGCCGCTAAACAGGTGCTGCGTGGTATTTTTATGTTCCACTGCCAGCCTAGGGCTAAGATACTGGTCGTAGTAGGGTTGCAGCGAGCTGGCCTTTTGCAGCGCTTGCAGGCTTTGGCGGGTGATTTCCGGCAGCATATCCTCCTGTTCCGGGCTGGTCTTAAGCGCCGGCAGCCTTCCTATGCGGCACCATTGCGTAACCACTTCGTCGGCGCAGAGGTACTCCAGCAGCTTCAGGGCCAATTCGGGGTGCTTACAGGAACTA
>Ga0265295_1001464_pt1 | contig 41414 bp, 31 predicted proteins | sample Munlansysbiofilm_FD_192503 | JGI IMG/M metagenome (GOLD analysis project Ga0265295, IMG submission 192503) | Leachate microbial communities from a municipal landfill in Southern Ontario, Canada - Methane capture system biofilm | ecosystem: Engineered > Solid waste > Landfill > Unclassified ... | reverse complement strand
AAACCGTATTTATCTCCGATCTTGTGGAATACAGACTCGCAAACGAGAGCCTTGTAAACGAAACAAACGTTGAAGAGATCGAATTTTTCGGCGTAAAAGTGAAAAAACATACATTTATCGACCATGACAAAGTAGAACACACCGCCATCGTTTTTTATAAAGCGGGAGAGATTGCAAACGTACGCGTGCACAATATCATCTCCGATATCGATCTGCTTTTGAATCAGGAAAAATATAAAAACCTTATCAACTCCATCGAATATCTCAAACAAAACAGCGGAGTTTTGGTGTTTATCAACAAACCCAACCACAGCGATAATGCGGCGATGAAAGAGTTCGGCATAGGCGCGCAGATACTCAAATCGTTCGGTATCTCGAAAATGAATCTGATCACCTCGATGAAACAAACCGATTTCGTAGGTCTAAACGGCTTTGGCTTGGAGATTAACGAGATCGTAGATATCTAACCGCACTTTAGCACTGCTTTTTGCGTACATGCCAAGAGTTTTCTTGGCATGTAACTCTTTTTTTCTTTTCTCTTTGTTTGTAATTTTGGTTGTATTTATTTGAAGTGATCTAATGCGTGGGTGTCGTGAAAGAATTGTATAACATGGTCGGAATGACCGGACTCGAACCGGCGGCCTCTACCACCCCAAGGTAGCACGCTAGCCAAACTGCGCCACATCCCGAAACAAGAATGGAAATATAACTTTTTGAATCTGAGATTTTGATTAAAATGCGGCTCATTTATCAAAAGCTTGGCATGTTCTCTTTTCATACCATGAAAAACCTTGGCATGTGCGCCCCTCCTTACCCCACATTAAGTCAAAATAACTATAATCTATTTTTCTTTTTTCAAACAAACATCGAGGCAAAAAATCATGAGCAACTTACCTTTTACCCACCTGCATCTGCATACCGAATACTCCCTGCTTGACGGCGCAAACAAGATTTCAAACCTTGTTTCGCGCGCCAAAGAGCTTGGGATGCAAAGCGTCGCGATGACGGATCACGGCAAGTAAAATATATAATGTTAGTTTATGTCTTTTCAATTGGAACGTTAAAGCTTATTACTTGCTTTTTAGAGTTTGGATACTTAGAGATAAAAAATCACTCAAACACTCAAAATTTTTGACTGTTTGTTATTCAAATATTTTGTGTATAATTTTTTATTAATTTTTAAAATATGTTGAGAAGTTAAGGCAGATGACAATGAATCATGAATATTTTAATTGGGAATTTGATGTCAACACCTTTAAATTAATCGGTAGTGAATTGATTTCAGATAAATTTACTGCTGTGATAGAGTTAGTAAAAAATTCTTATGATGCAAATGCAACAGAAGTCAAAATTAATTTTATCGATGCTTATGACCCATTAAACGGCTCAATCGTTATTCAAGATAATGGTATTGGTATGAGTAAAGCTGATATTGCTCAGAAATGGATGCGTATTGGTACAAATAGTAAGAGAGTACGTGAGTATTCTCAAGAACCATTTAAAAGAATCTTACTTGGAGAAAAAGGTATTGGTCGATTTGCAATAGAAAAAATTGCAAGTAATGTAATTCTTGAAACAAAGCAAAAAGATAACAATATACTTCATTCTTTAGAAATAGACTGGAGTGAATATGAAAAGCATAACAAACTTGACAACCCGCCATTATTAACAGAAATAAAAAATAAATATACTTCAAAAAGTAATTATGAGCTAGAAAATAATCACGGAACTACTTTATTCTTTAGAAACTTAAAAGAGAGCTGGACTTCTACAGATATATCAAGGTTGAGAAGAGAATTAGCAAAGCTAGTTTCACCTTTACAAGAAAAATACGATAGCAATACATTTAAAATTTATGTAAAAGAAACAGAACAAAAGAATGTGCTTCTTGATGTTTCAGAATATGAAGAGATACGGAATGATTCTTTAGGTTATGCATCAAAAATATATAAAATTGATTTTAATATGCATCAAAATATCCAGCAGGAATTACATTTTAATGATGATACAAAACAAATAGAGATCATTGAGTGCCAAATTTATAAATTTGGTCCAATTAAAATGCATATATACTTTTTTAATAAAAGTGATAAAAATAAATTTAGATTAGCATTTAAAAGAAATGATTTAGCGATTGATGGATTTAAAATATATAGGGATGGTGTTCTTGCCACACCATTTGTAGAAATCGCATCGTCAGAAGAGGGTGTTGATAAATATAGAGATATCCTTGGTATCGATAAACGAAGATGGTCTAACTTTTTTGGAAAAATAAGTTCTCACGATTTTATAGGGTTAATTGAGATAAGCAAAAAATATAATGCGGGTATTAAAGACTTGACAAATCGACAGGACTTTGAAGATACCGAACAATACAAAGAGTTTAAAAAGTTTATTATTGACCAGTTGCAACAAATAGAAAAAGAATTAGAAGAAGCAAAAATTGAAGAAAGAAAAAACAAAAAAGTTAAATTAGATCAGGCTGTTGATGAGATTAAAAATGTTAAAAAAAGCTTGGAGTCTCTTTCGAAAATTGCACCTGAAACGGTTCGTGAGCAAATTAAACCAATGTTTGCGGCTTTAAAAACAGTTAGTGATACTATTAAACTTGGTTCTCAAGAAATCAAAGATTTAAAAGATGACTTACAAAAACAAGAAGAAGTATATTTTAGCCTAATGTCTCTTCAGGAATACGCTGCTGATATTGCACATATGGTTCGAAATTCTTTGGATAAAATCATTGGTTATGCTTATTACTTAAAAGATGAGCTAATTGGCAAAGAATTATATGAAGAAGCACATTTGCTGCATACAGAAATGCTAAAATTGAATGAAGATGTAAATTATATGTTAAAGTATGCTGAATCAGGAGATGAATTAAAAGAATTTGATGTGGCAGGTTTAATAATTAAAGCTTTTAAAGCACATCAAAAGAAATTTGAAAAATACAATATTTATTTTGAAATACCAAAACCTGAGACATTCAATATCGTGCATAATGAAACGTTATTAAGAGATGTATTCAACAATTTAATAAATAATTCAATACGAGCATTAAACAAAACAGAAAATGATAAGAAAATTATTAGATGTACTTCATTTAAAGAAAACTCGCAGTATATAATACTTTTTTCAGATAATGGGATTGGTATAGATGAAGATATAAAAATAAAAATATTTGATAGATATTTTACAACTAATAAAGATAATGGTGGCTCAGGCTTAGGTCTATATATAGTGAGAAATAACTTAAAAACATTTCAAGGATCAATAGAACTAATTGAGAGTGAATTTAAAGATAAAGGCTGTACCTTTAAAATAACGATTCCAATCAAGGAAAATGAAAATGATTAATATCGTATTTGTTGATGATGAGTATATACATGAAAAAGTTTGGCATAAATATTTAAAAGATGTTGATTTTAAATATGTTATTTCTATCTATGATAGTCCAAAAAAAGCGTTAGAAGAAATAGCAAATTTTGGACACAATACAATTGTTGTTTTAGACATGAAAATGGATGAGTTAGATGGAGACAAATTTTTACATGCAATTAGAGAAAAAGATATTTTTATACCTGTAATAATTTATTCTGCTAATGCAATGATGAGTAAAACAACCAATTTAAGTCAACTTATTAAAGATAATATTTTCTCCTATATAGATAAAGGACAGCATGAGGAATTAGTCAAAACCATTAGTGATGCTGTTACAATGATAAAAGATGCTATTCCATTAGAACTTAGCGAAGCATTGCATGAATTTCTTGAAAAACGCCCTGAAAGAAAAGATGCAGTTATTATGACAAAAGAAGGTCATACCCTGACGTTCAAAGATATTGAAAACGAAATCAATAAAAAATCATCCATTGGTATTGGCTATCAAAAAGCACTTTATAAAATGAGTTTTGAACGATTGCAACGTCAAGAAGAAAAATTATGAAAGACTTGGTTGTAATTTCTTATGATGATTCCATCCTTGGGAAGTACTTTGAAAAGTGTCGGAATGATTTAGAAACGTATCTAATGTCTAAAGGGTTGAGCCCAAATATACATTGTATGCATAATAGTTGCGATAAAGCTTCAATAGATGACACAATCAAGACCTTAAGTGATCATTATTGTGTAATTGTTTATGCACATGGAAGCAATGTAGCAATTAAAGATCAAAATGGAAATATTCTAGTTCATGAAAATGATGTAGCTCATTATCATAACTCAATATTTTATTCTACGGCTTGTTATAACGCAGAGTCTCTTGGAAGTACATTAATACGATATATGAGTAAGATTTTTTTTGGATATAAAGATTATTCGTGGGCGTTGGATAGTGATCAAGGTATGGTATTTATTGAAACCGATAATTTTGCACTCAAAAAGATTTTAAGTGGCTGTCAAAATGGACAAAAAATTTATGAGGAAACTTATGATTTTTTTTATCAAAAATATAGAGAACTTGAAAACTCAAATTTTGAACTGGCTCCGTTAATGTATCACAATATGGACACTATGAGAGTTTATGAGCATCCGGATAAGGAATACTATTAAGCTTCAGAGTTTTTGATAATCTTCTCAAATATTGCTTTTGCCAATAAAGGCGGAACGGCATTTCCAACTTGTTGCTGTTGAAAACTCAAAGAACCGTGAAAAACAAAATCATCTGGAAAACTTTGCAGTCTAGCAGCTTCACGCAAAGACAATCCCCGATCTTCATGCGGATGGATTAACATACTCTTTCTATAGTTGGCAATAGTAACTGCTGGCTTGTTTTCTTCTAATCGTTTATAGATACCGCTATGAGTATTTCGAGTACTGCTGTATGTTTTCAATAAACCTTTACGTTTTGCCGCTTCCCAGTTTTCGCCTTGCTTGATAGCAGCATATCTTTCGACAATATGAGGCTTGCTGTCCGTAACGAAATTTTGAAGAGCAATTTTCGATTTTCTTCGCATTATTTTTGTATAGGGATGTTTGGCTTCATGTTTATAATCGTATTCATGGAGTTTCTGTCCATTTTTTAACGAAGGCAGATCAGATAAGGCTTCTCCTACTGTGACAGGCTTTTGTTTTTCCAAACCATCAAAATCAAATTTAATACCGCCTTTGTCTATTCTATGCCCAATAATGAAAAATCTATTACGATATTGCGGGACGCCGAAATCTGCAGCATTTAAAACGGATGAGTTAGTTTCATAGCCTAAAGCTTTTAATTCATTTTCGACTTCGATAACAAAGTTTCCTTTGTCGAAAGATTTGAATCCTACAACATTTTCAAAGACAAACCATTCAGGTTCAAGGTCATGTACAAAACGTATATATTCTTTAAACATCCAGTTATTTGGATTTTCAAGATTACGAGTTTTTGTATTGGCTATTGAAAAACCTTGGCATGGTGGTCCACCAAATAGAATAAAAGGGCTCTTTTTAGTATATTCAAGCGGTTTAACTGTTTTTATATCTCGTTGAAGTACTTTTGTTTTTGGATGATTGGCTTGATAAGTTTTTGCAGCATGAATATCGTATTCAACGGCTAACACGGGTTCAATACCTGCCATCATGGCTCCGATACTCATTCCACCAGCGCCACTAAAAATATCCACAGCAGTCAGTTTGATGCGCAAAAGTATCCCCACATTCATTTTTTGGTTATGTTACTATTTTTTATCTACGATTTAGATAAAAATGATTAGTATAAAAAACGGTCTTAGACTCTATTGATAACACTCGCTTTAGAATTAAATGTTACCGTAATTGTCTTCTTACCCCACATTAAGTCAAAATAACTATAATCTATTTTTCTTTTTTCAAACAAACATCGAGGCAAAAAATCATGAGCAACTTACCTTTTACCCACCTGCATCTGCATACCGAATACTCCCTGCTTGACGGCGCAAACAAGATATCCAATCTTGTTTCGCGCGCCAAAGAGCTTGGCATGCAGAGCGTCGCGATGACGGATCACGGCAATATGTTCGGGGCGATTGACTTTTACAAACAGATGAAAGAGGCGGGGCTCAAACCCATCATCGGGATGGAGGGGTATATCCATAACGGTACCACTTTGGATGATAAAACCACCAAGCAGCGTTTTCACATCTGTTTGTATGCCAAAAACAAAAAAGGGTACGAAAACCTTATGTACCTCTCCTCAAAAGCGTTTATAGAGGGGTTTTACTATTTTCCGCGTATCACCAAAGAGGAGCTTCGTAAGCACTCCGAGGGGCTTATTTGTACCTCGGCATGTTTGCAAGGGGAGGTGAACTGGCACCTCAACCTCAGCGAGAGAAATCTTAAAAACGGCGCCAAGGGGTACGATGCGGCAAAGGCGATAGCGCTGGAGTATAAAGATATTTTCGGAGAGGATTTTTACCTTGAGATCATGCGTCACGGCATCGGCGATCAGCTAAGCATCGATACGCAGATCTTGCAGCTTGCCAAAGAGACGCAGATCAAAGTGGTCGCGACGAATGACACCCACTACACCTACCCCGACGATGCGCAGTACCATGAGGCGTTTATGTGTATCGGGATGAATAAACTCTATGATGATCCCAACCGTATGCGCCACTCCGTGCATGAGTTCTATATCAAAAGTCCCGAGCAGATGGCGCGATTGTTCGCCGACATTCCCGAAGCGTTGCTTAACACCCAAGAGATCGTGGACAAATGCGAAGAGTTCTCCCCCATCGTTAAAACTCCCACGCCGCCGCATTTTAAGTTTACTCGCGAATATGCAAAAGCGGAGGGTCTCGAAATTGATAACCAAGACGATGCACCGCTAGGGCCGGATGCGAGTGATGCAGAGAAAAAAGCATGGCGCAGTGCGGCGGATAAAAACGATGCGGAGTATTTCATAGTCAAGTGCCGCGAAGGTTTAGAGGAGCGGCTCAAAATCGTCCCTCAAGAACGCCATCAGGAGTATAGAGATCGCCTAGAGTTTGAGATGAAAGTTATCAACGACATGAAGTTCCCCGGGTACATGATGATCGTTTGGGATTTCGTCAAAGAGGCAAAACGTATCGGTGTAGCCGTTGGGCCGGGACGTGGTTCGGCGGCTGGGAGTTTGGTTGCTTATTCGCTTCAGATTACCGACATCGACCCGATGAAGTACGACTTGCTCTTTGAGCGTTTTTTGAATCCTGAACGTGTAAGTATGCCCGATATCGATATGGACTTTATGCAGGCGCGCCGCGGCGAGGTGATCGACTATGTAACCAAAAAGTACGGACGCAACCAAGTCGCCCAAATCATCACCTTCGGTTCGCTCTTAGCCAAAGGGGTTATCCGCGACGTTGCGCGCGTTTTGGACATGCCGCTCTCAAAAGCCGACGCGATGGCAAAACTGATCCCCGATGAGCTTGGCATCACCCTCAACGGGAAGAAAAAAGGGGGAGAGTTTAAAGAGGGGGCGTTTCAAAAAGAGCCCAAACTCCGCGAACTTATCGAGACCGACCCGCAGGCTGAGCGCGTATGGGAGTTTTCCAAAAAACTCGAAGGACTCAAACGCAACTCAGGGATGCACGCCGCGGGTGTGGTTATAAGCAACGAAGAGCTGTGGAAAAAAACCCCTATCTATAAACCCTCGGGCGAGGATACCTTTGTTACGCAGTACTCGCTTAACTTTATGGAGGATGTGGACTTAATCAAGTTCGACTTCTTGGGTCTTAAAACCCTCGACGTAATCGACAACGCTATCAAGCTTATCAAAAAGCGTTACGACAAAGATATTTTATGGCATGCCATAGATGAAAACGATATAAACGTCTATAAGGCAATCCAAACGGGGAACACCTTGGGGATGTTCCAGATAGAGTCAAGCGGTATGCAAGACCTCAACAAACGTCTTAAACCCTCAAACTTCGAGGACTTGATCGCGGTTTTGGCTCTGTATCGTCCCGGACCGATGGAGTCGGGGATGCTTGATGACTTTATCGAGCGTAAACACGGGCGTCAAGCCATAACCTACGTCTTTCCCGCTTTAGAGGAGATTTTAAAACCCACCTACGGGGTTATCGTTTACCAAGAACAGGTTATGCAGATCGTGCAAACCATCGGAGGCTTTAGCCTCGGCGGTGCGGATATCGTGCGCCGTGCGATGGGGAAGAAAAAAGTCGAAGAGATGCTCAAGTACAACAAAGAGTTCTCCGAGGGCGCGGCTGCTCAGGGGCTTGATTATAACGAAGCGAGTAAGCTTTTTGACCTTATCGAGAAGTTCGCTGGGTACGGGTTTAACAAATCCCACTCCGCGGCGTACGCGATGGTTACCTTTCAAACCGCATGGCTCAAAACCTACTATCCAAACGAGTTTATGGCGGCACTTTTAACCTCCGATAAGGACAACACCGACAAGGTGGTGCGCTACATCGATGAGGTAAAACGCATGGGGATCGAGCTCTCTCCCCCCGATATTTGTGATTCACAGCTTGAATTTTCGGCGATTACCAAAGAGGATCAAGAGGTTATTCTCTTTGGTCTGGGGGCAATCAAAGGGGTCGGCGAAGCGGCGATCCATGCGATGCTTGAGGAGCGTGAAGCAAACGGTCCTTTTGTTTCGCTTCAAGATTTTGTCAACCGCATCGAGCCGAGCAAGGTCAACAAAAGGGTTATCGAGGCGATTATCAAAGCGGGCGGTTTTGATAGGTTCGGCTATTCAAGAAAGGCTCTGCTAGATCAGATAGAGCTTTTGGTAGAGACCGCAAAAGATGCCTCAACCGCAAAGAAAAACGCGATGGGAAGCCTCTTTGGAGACGATGCCGAGATAACAACGGTGGAGTTAAAACTGACTAACTCAGGCGAGTACACGCTCAAAGAGATTTTGGAGTTTGAAAAAGAGACCCTCGGCTTTTACGTTTCGGGGCATCCGCTGGATGAGTATAGAGAGGTGCTTGATGATTTGGAGTACACCCTCTCCTCGGAGATAGAGAATATCGCCGACGGCTCAAGCGCGATTTTTATCGGAAAAGTGGAGGAGATTACCAAAAAAACCTCCAAAAAAGGGAATCAGTTCGGGATCGTAAGCATCATGGACTTCCACGGCAATATTGAAGTGATGCTCTTTTCGGATAAACTCGACGAACTTCAAGCGATGGACTTAAACGAACCGATCGCTTTTAAGGTTAAAATCACCCACACCGAGATGTTCACCCGCATTAGCGTCTTAAAAATCATGACCCTCAAAGATGTCAAAAAAGAGAGCAAAAAAACCAAAACGGAGATACGCGAAAAGCCGCAAGAGCCGCTGAACCTCTCGATTCGCCTCGATGACAACATGAGGGTGTTGGAGGATCTCTACGTACTGGTGCGTAAAAACCCCGGAAGCAGACCGCTCAAACTCACCATCGTCGCCAAACTTCAAAACGTCGTGATAGACTCTTCGATTCGCGTCGATAACAAAATCCTTTTGGCGCTAGAAGGCAACGAGTTTGTGGATGTCGTAGAGTAACAAACAAGGAGGTCGCAGATGAACCCTAAAAAACTCCTCGCCCAAGCTCTTTTGTTTGAGCAAGAAGCACCCGTGTATTCGAAGGTAAAAGAGCTTTTTAGTGCCGTGAAAAAATATGAGAGCGAGAACGGGGTGTTTGTGCTTTGCGGCAAGCGCGGGGAGCGGGTGGAGCTTAAAAACCGCGAAGCGTTTTTTGCGTTTGTGTCGGAACTCTCTAACGTGGCGATGCAAAAATTCGAGGATATACACAACTATTTCAATGCCGCTACGCGCAAAGAGAATATCGAGTTTGGCGGGGACTCTAAAAACCGCTACACCAAAGTGTTTGACGGGGTTGTTCTTGTGAAAAAAAACGGGGAACCGCCGCAGCTTTTTCAAAAAGAAACTCTTGGCATGTTGGAAGATATTACGCGGTTTGTGGCGGTTGAAAATGCCGAGACCTTTTTAACCGTAGATGCCAAGGCAGAACATTTTAGTTCGGAGTATTTTGTTTATCTCGGCGGTTATGGCAACTCGCTGACGCGCAGCTTTTTAGAGACCAAAGAGGTGGAGTTTTTTCTTGATTACGATATCGAGGGGATGCACATTTACGAGAGCTTTACGATGCAAAACAAAACCTTTCACATGCCAAGCGATCTGGAGCGCTACTTTAGCACGAATAGCTACACCTCCCAAAAACTCTACCAAAAACAAAGGGGGCGCATGAAGCAAAACTATCCAAAAGAGCTTGAGGTTTTGGTGACTCTTATCAAAAAATACGCAAACGTTTTAGAGCAGGAGATCATCTATGAAGCATAGCGAACTTTTAAAACTGCTCGCAACCCACAAAGAGAGTATCGACAGAGCCTACCGCGAGGGTTCGCTAGAACAGGTAAGTCCCGAGCTGGTGGAATCGACCCTTTTTGTAAAGATTAACCAACGCTATAAGCTCAACAAAAATTACCTCAACTTTGCCGACTCCCTTTTGCAGAGGATCGATTACACCGTCATTTTCGGCAACTACGAAAACGAATACAAAGAGCTTATCAAAGCAAAAAAACGCTACCTAGAGAGCAAGGACGCTTACTATATCACCTCGATTCTCTCTCTTATAGAGAATCTTTATTTTAAGTTTTACAACCGCGACAGAGAGATTGGGGTGCTTTTGCTGCGCCTGCAAAACGACACTTCGCTCGATATCGACATATTAATAGAAAACGGTGCGGATATTTTGGAAAAGGTGAGCGAGCTTATCGAGGCAAATGAAAAGATAGGCGCTTTTTTTAGAGAAGATTTGCGTGGTCTCGAACCCTCCATCGACACCCTTTTGCAAAGTATCGGTATCTCCCTTTTGGGCTATATCGAAAATATAGACAGGTATATCCAAGAGCTGAACCTCTTTTTGGTACAAACCAAAAAACGGCGTTTGCAAAACAAACAGCTGCTGCATCTGGCAAACCGGATTCTAAGCGAAGAGACCCAAACGCTCGATGAGCATCTGCTGCGACATGCCAAGCATCTCTACTACACCATCACCCCGAGTCAAAAGAACAGGGTAGCGTTTTTGCCCGATGAGAGGGATATCGCCAAACTCTCCAAAGAGCTTCACGCGCTTTTGCATGAGATCAAGGTTGCAAAACCCCTCAAAAGCACCCCGATAAAGCTTCAAGAGTCGCAAAAACTTGAGATCATCGACATCGAGGAGATACTAGAGGGGCTTCGTCAAAGCGGATGCGAGGATATATTTTTGTTTATCTACGCCCATGCGCAGCTGCAAACATACAAAGAGCGCGAACTCTTAGAGGAAGCGTTTAAGGTGTATATGCAGATAGTTACATGCCAAGAGGTTGTTTTTACGCAAGAGTTTAATCATTACGGGATAAAGGTTGCACAATGGGTTTAGATGAAGTTTTTAAGGTGTTAAGCAAGGGGATTTTGATCTCTCTGAATTCGCAAAAATACAGCGACGAAGCGAAGTTTTTGATGATCGAGGAGAACTTTGAGGAGCTAAGTAAGATTATGAAAAAGCTGGGGTTTATCTTAAACGGCGAAAACGGTTATTTTTACCTTTCAAAAAAGGAGAAGATGAACGATGCGGAGTTGCAGGCGTTTTTGAACAACCACAAAAACATCCTTCTTTGTATCGCTATCTTAAAACAGCTTTTTCCCTATTTGGAGCGGGGGAGTCTTGTAAAACAAACCGATTTTATCGTCCAGCTCAAACAAAAAGAGGACTCGCTTTTGGAGCAAAAATTTGAGTATATCTTTAAAACGAAAGACCTCAAAGATATCGTAGAGCGTTTTTTCGATCTTTTGGAGAAGAACTACATCTTAGAGAAAAAAGAGAACGACTCCAAAGATGAGTACCTCGTTTTGAGCGCTCTTGATTATTACCTAAAAATCGTACAAAGCACGGTGGCATAAATGATTCAAAAAATATACCTTATAAACTCGGCAAACTTTAGTTTTTTAGACCTGAGTCTCCAAAAAGACCTCTTCTTTTTAGGGGACAACGGAAGCGGAAAAACCACCGTGATCCGCGCTATCCACTACCTCTTTAGCGCAGATGTGCGCAATCTGGGGATCCCCACCGACAAAGAGGGGTTCAAAGAGTACTATTTTCGCTACAGCAACTCCTATATCGTTTATGTATTTGAGGAGTTTTTCATCTTTATGTACAAAAGCGGCGGAGAGATCGTCAAGGTGTTTTCCAAACAGCCCTTTGCCCTAGAGCGGATCATGGATGAGGATAGACAGCTTTATGAGCTTGAGGCGATTAAACGCTACCTCAAAGAGGCGCCTTTGAAAAAAACGGTAAAGTCTATGAGCGAGTACCGCGACATCGTGTACGGGCACGACAAACGCTATCTTGATTTTATGTTCGCACCCATTAAAAACAGCGATATCTTTTTGGGACTTTTTAACGAGATATTTAACATAGATAAATCGATAATCGATGCAAAAAGCATTAAAAAGGCTATCCAAACCACCCTTGATTATGAAAAAAAGGTGATCGATTTTAACCATGAGGAGTATCTGCAAAAGATTTACGAGTTCCAATCGGGATACCGCTTTTTTAAAGAGTTTGAAAAACACAAAGAGACCATCGAGAGTGCGTACGGGTTAAAAGAGAAACTTCTTGGCATGGAGGAGCACCTTTTTGCGTTGCGCGGCGCAATTAGTTTTCGCCTAGAGCGGGAAAAACAAGAGCTTTTTGCTTTGACGCATGCCTTAGAGAGCAACGAGATGGGACTCAAAAAGAGCATAGAGCTTTATAAGATCAAAGAGAAAACTTTTGCCAAATGGGAGGAACGTTACAAACGTTTTGCCAATGCGCTTGCACTCGAGATAGAGACGATCAAACGGCTCAAAGAGAAGTTTAACGCCCAAGCGCTCCTAGACAACGGTGCCAAAGCGGACAGGTTTGAGCAGATAGAGACGACGCAGATCCGCCTGAGCGAGGAGCTGATAAAACTCGAACAGGGGTTTGCAAACGAGCGCGAGAGTATCGATAAAGAGATAGAGGCGCTCAAACACAAACGAGATAAAGAGCTTCCACGGGAGTTTGATGGCAAACTTTTCTCTCAAGAGCAAAACCTCAAAGCTTCTTTGCAAGAGAAGATTCAAGATAAAGAGCTGCAGTTTGAACAAAAAGAGAAACAAGCCCACTATGAGAGTGCCGATTTGGAAGCGGAGATACAGGGGTTTGAGAGCAGCATCAAAAAAGAGAAACTCCTTGTGCAGAACCTTCTTATCGAGCAAAAAAAAGAGCTTGAAAATCTGCGATCGGCTTTTGAGAAGCAACTAAGCGAGCTGAAAAACAAAGAGTTTCAAACCCATGAAGAGATAGGGCAAACCAAAGTCGCCATAAGAGAGATGGAGTATGCACGCCAAGAGGCAGAGCGCGCCCATAAAGTTCAAAAAGAGGAGTTACAGCAGAGCTTTGCCAAAGAGTTACATGCCATAGAGGAGCAGCGTGTTTTATACGCTTCGATGGTAGAGGCAAAAGCGGGAAGTTTTAAAGAGTTTTTGCACGAGGAGGTTGATGGCTGGGAGAGGGAACTCTACCCCGTGATGGATGCGAGTTTGCTTGATAGATCGGTCGCAGAGCTTCAGCCCCGTTTACTCGTTGGGCGCCGCGTGTTTGGCATGGAGCTTAACACCCAAGGTCTCAAAACAATCCTCACCAAAGAGGAAGCAAACCAAAAACTAGAAGCACTCACTCTCAGCCAAGAGGTGCTTGAAAACAGTTACAAAGAATCCCTAGAGAGGCTCCAAAAAGAGTTTGATGTGAGGTTTGAGACTTTGGCGGAGCAAAAAGCTTTTCTTACACAAACGCTTCAAGAGCTCGAGGCAAAGATCGTTGCATTGCACGGGGAGACCCAAACGCTCCATGCCAAGCAGACGGAGCAAACAAAAGAGCTTAAAAACCTTCATGCCAAGAGGGAGAGGGAACACCTTCAAACTATGGCAAACCTCCAAGAGGAGATAACGAACAACCGTGAGCTTATAGGAAAGATCCATAAAGCCTTGCGCGAGCAAAGAAGAAAAATCTCCCAAGAGATAGAGGAGTTTGGCGAAGAGTTTAAAGAGGCGCTCCAAAAGCAAAAAGAGGTTTTGAAAAAAGAGCTTTTAGTACAGCAGGAAAAACTCACACATGCCATAGCGCTCCAAGAGGAGAAAAAACAGACCATCTCCAAAGATGAGCGGATCGTAGAGTTGCAAGAAGCGATTGCACGCACAAGACAAGAGTACCAAGAGAGTATGCAATCACGCAACTTTTTGGTGGAGTATGAAAAAGAGAGAGAGCGTCTTGAAACCCTCGTACATAAACAAAACGATCTCCAAAGCGCCGCACTGCAAAACCGCGAGTTTACCAAACGTCTCGATGCAAAGATAGAACACTACCAAGAGCGCAAAGAGGAGCTTTTAGAGGAGAAAAAAGAGCTTTTGGAGAAACAAAAAATCCTTAAAAAAGGGTTGGAGAGGTTTGAGCGCTACGAGGGAGGGTTTGAACTCTGTGAACCGCGAGAGAGCGGTGAGTACCTAGAGAAACTGCTGCGGGAGTTTGATGAGGTAGATGCGGAGTATAAAAATAAAAAGGTCGATCTCAAAACCAAACTCGATAAGCTCAATTCCCTTAAAAACATGCAAAACGAGATAGAGATATCTTTTGGTTTCGAGGAGTACGTAGCCCACCCTTATATCTCTCAAAGCCCCAATATTTTGCTCAAGCTTGAAGAGATCGTGGAGTTTAAAAACAAAAAGCTCGAGATGCTCAAACAAAGCGGGCATAAAAAGTTTTTGAACTTTATCCAAAATCTCTTGCCGCAAAAGATGTCGGTGTTTAGCGACAGCGAGGATAAGTTCCTCTCCCAAGTGCAACGCATCAACAAAAACCTCGGTGCCATCGATTTCGGGGTGATTAAAGAGATCCGCATCGACACCAAAAGCGGCGATAAAAAGAGCGTGGCAAAACTGCTTGAGGAGCTGCGCGAGGTGGTGGGAAGTCTTAGCTCGCTTCTTGGTGAGAACTCTCTTTTTTACGACAAAGAGGATGTTTATCGCGCCCTAGAAACGCTCGAAGCAAAGTTCAAAGAGATAAAAGCGGAGCTCAAAGGGAGCGCGATCTCACTCCAAGATACGATCGATCTGAGCTTGTCGTTTAACGAAAACGGCAAAATAGTTTCAAACGTCGTCCAACTCAAAAACGAAAGCTCCACGGGGGGCAGTATGTTGCTTAAAATCGCCCTAGCGATCGCGATTTTACAGCTCTTTATAGAGGAGGAGAAAACCCCGTTTTTCCTCATAGTCGATGAGGTGTCGCGTCTGCACAGCGCCAATCAGGAGCGCCTAAGAGATTTCGCCAATACCAAAGGGTTTAAGATCGTTTTCGTAACCCCCGAACCGACCTACTCAAAACCCGAAAGCATCAAATACTACCGATTTAGAAAAAACAGCGACGACGAGTTTGAAGCGATAGAACTCAACCTCTAACGTAAAAAAAGGAGAGATATGTGGAGCTACCAAAATAGAACGATACGAAAACCCGAGGGGATAGAAAACAAAAGAGCCTATCTTATCGGCGGCGGGATAGCTTCGCTAGCGGCGGCGGCGTTTTTGATACGGGATGCCTCTATGCAAGGGTCCAAGATAACGATTTTTGAAGAGTCCACACTTGCAGGGGGTGCGATGGACGGTGCTGGCAACGCGGCGGATGGATATATCATCCGCGGCGGGCGGGAGATGGAGGAGCATTACGAGTGCTGCTGGAACCTTTTTGGCTCGATCCCCTCGCTTGGCGACAAAACCAAAACGGTGCTTGATGAGATTTACGAGATCAACCGTATCGACCCCAATGTTTCGGCATGCAGGGTTTTGCATAAGTGCGGCAAAAAGGTTTTGGGGCATGAGCTGGGTTTGAGCGACGTGCATATTATGGAGCTTGGCATGTTACTTCTTGCCAAAGAGGAGGAGCTTGAAAACATCAGCGTTGAGAACTATTTCGACCCGAGTTTTTTTACGACCCCTATGTGGCTTTACTGGCGCTCCATGTTTGCGTTTCAGACATGGCATAGCGTGATCGAGATGAAACGGTATATGGAGCGTTTTATCCACCTTCTGCCGGGCATGAGCAAATTGAAGAAGATACTTTTTTCTACCTACAACCAGTACGATTCTATGATTTTGCCGCTTAAAAACTATCTTGAGGAGCAAGGGGTCGTATTTGCCTATAACACGCAGGTAAGGGATGTACGCATAGAGAACGAAGAGGGGGTGAAAACGGCTCGGGAGCTTTTGCTTACAAGAAACGATCAGGAACAAAGCATTTCTCTTGGAGAGGAGGATCTGCTCTTTATCACCAACGGTTCCATGACGCAAAACGCAACTTTGGGTGATATGCAACACCCCGCGAAAATTGAAAAGAGTTTGGGTTCTTCATGGCGGCTTTGGAAAAATATCGCCAAGCAGGATAGCTCTTTTGGAAATCCCGATGTTTTTTGCGGCGCAATAGACAAAACGAAGTGGATATCGTTTACCATCACCTGTACCGATTCGCCCCTAGCGCAGATTTTAGAACAGCTCACGGGGCGCGACCCCTATTTTGGCAAAGCGGTGACGGGCGGGATCGTGACCATCAAAGATTCAAGCTGGCTTTTAAGCGTGACGTGTAACCGTCAGCCCCATTTTATCGGTCAGCCAAAAAACGTTTTGGTGCTTTGGACATACGGGCTTTTTGCAGATAAGGTCGGGGATTTTGTAAAGAAAAAGATGAGCGAATGCAGCGGCGAAGAGCTGGCATGTGAGCTTCTGTATCATCTGGGGGCAAAAGAGCGCATAGAGGAGATTCTCCCCACGCTCAACGTCATCCCCTGCATGATGCCCTACATCACGAGCCAGTTTATGCCGCGCACCAAAGGCGACAGACCCAAAGTGATCCCCGAGGGGAGTACGAACTTCGCTTTTATAGGGCAGTTTTGCGAGATAGAGGGGGAGTGCGTCTTTACGGTGGAGCACTCCGTGCGCTCGGCGATAAGCGCTGTGTACGGAGTGTTGCATATCGATAAGGCAATCCCGCCTATCTACCCCTCACGCTACGACGTACGCGTCCTCGCCGAGGCGACGAAAACGCTTTATGAGGGGCATTCGTTCGGGTTTGAGAGTTTTATGCGGAAGTTTTTTGAAGATAAACGGTAATAAAGTTCCTTTGAGTGAAAGTGATGTATAATGCATTGAATTATATGCATAATAAAGGGAATAATTATGGTTTCTTACAATACAAACGAGTTGTTTAGTGCAACGGAAGTCGCAAAAAATTTTGCAACGATTACGTCTAAATTGTATAAAAACGAGTTGGAAAAAATCGGCATTTTAAAAAATAACAAACTTGATTTTATACTTTTAAAAAGTGAAGATTTTGAAAAAATTATTGAAAAAGAGGTGCAAAAAGCACTTTTTGAAGAAGATAGAAAGTTTGTAGCTTCGCAAGCAGAAAAGATAAAAAGCGGTACGGCTAAATTTTATTCTCTCGAAGAGACCCAAACGAAGCTCGATGCGGTGATAAAAGCATATGAACATTAGATTTGAAGAGAGTTTTATCGATTCTCTTGCTCTAAAATTGGAGTATATAGCAAAAGACAATCCAAATGCGGCTAGAAAATTTAAAAATGATTTAATTATGGCATGTAAAGATATTTTGCACATGCCATATCAACACAGAAAATCTATTTATCATGATGATGAAAATGTCAGAGACATGATATTTAAAGGCTATGTCGTTATTTATATCATTGAAGATGCAATGGTGTCTGTTTTTGCACTCATTCATCACGAAAAATATCAATAAGGGTCGAAGTGTGGCATTAAAACTAAAAATAATTAAACCTAGCGATTTTATAAACCCGCTTTTGTCGAAAAAAAGCGTAGAACAAGAGAAGTTTGAGAGATTTCAAAAAAATTTCAATGAACTTTTACACGTCAATAAAGCGGAAAGTGAAGAGCACCAAAAAAATGCCGTAAGAGATTTTTTAACGAACTCTTTTGGCTATGAGATAAACACAAAAGCAAGAATAGACTGGGCGATTTTTAAAAATGGTAGAGTTGAAGTTCTCATTGAGGCTAAACGGCTTGACAATTTTAATGAAATGCTTACCAAAGATGATTTGAATCGAAAAGCGTTTCATGAGGCTGTTCTTTATTTTATGCAAGAGCGAGCCGAGGGAAATATTCATCTCAAACATATAATTATTTTAACTGCCTTTAGTTGGTTTATTTTCGATGCAAAAGATTTTGATCGTCTTTTTTGGCAAAACAAACAGATTAAAAAAATTTATACGGATTTCAAAAACCCATCATTACTCGGTGATAAAACAAAAGATTTTTACGAAAGTCTAGCTAGAGAGTTGCCGAAGTTTCAGGCAAATTTGATTGACGATTTAGAGATAGAATGTGCTCATTTTAACTTGCAAGAGCCGTGTAAGCCAAAAGATTTACTGGCTATTTATAAGCTTTTAAGTCCCGACACGCTTTTAAAAGAGTTCAATCCAAACGATGCAAACAGCCTTAACCGTGAATTTTATAACGAGCTTTTGTATATTTTAGGGCTTGAAGAGACAAAGCAAGGTTCTAAAAAACTGATTGCAAAAGCTTCTGCTTCGCAAGAGGGGTCGTTCTATGAGAATATTGCAAACAAACTCACGCAGTACGGCATGTCAAACGATTTTGAAACTATTATAAAGCTTATAATTATTTGGATAAACCGTATTCTTTTTCTCAAACTTCTTGAATCTCAAATCGTATCTTGGAATAAAAACAAAGAGTTTAAATTTTTACATGCCTCTAAAATAAATGATTACGACAAGCTTGAGATGCTCTTTTTTGAGATACTTGCAAAACGTCCGCAAATGAGAAAACATAAGGAGTTTGATTATATCCCTTACTTAAACAGCTCCCTTTTTGAGATACACGAATATGAAACAAAATATCTCACGGTCTCGAACCTAGAAGACGATGCAAAAATAAACTACTACCCAAAAACCGTCTTAAAAGATGAAAAAAGAGCAAGAAAAAGCGGACAAGCTTCAACCCTTGCGTATCTGTTCGAGTTTTTAGATGCGTACGACTTCGGAAGTACGGGCGATGCAATAGCCAACGAATCAAAGTCTCTCATTAACGCTTCTGTTTTAGGATTGATTTTTGAAAAGATAAACGGCTATAAAGACGGAAGTTTTTACACGCCTAGTTTTATCACGATGTATATGTCAAGAGAGTCTTTGCAAAAAAGCATAGTAGAAAAATTTAATGCTGCGTTTTCTATTGAAACTGCGAATTTTGAAGAGCTTAAAAACTACTGCGATAACCACTATTATAAAAACGAGTTTATAGAAAAAGCAAACAAAATCATCGACTCTTTGACGATTTGCGACCCTGCGGTTGGGAGCGGGCACTTTTTAGTTTCTGTTTTAAATGAGATTATTTACATCAAGTATCAGTTAGGGCTTTTTAATCTGCGGGGCTTAAAAATAGAGCTAATCAATGATGAACTTCTTGTAAAACTTGAAGATGAGTGGTTTGAATACACAAAGCCAAAAGATTTCCAAAGTCCAAACCACAAAGTACAAAAGATGCTATTTCTTGAAAAACAGCGCATTATAGAAAATCAGCTTTTCGGTGTCGATATTAACCCTAACAGCTCTCAAATCACAAAGCTTCGCCTTTGGATAGAGCTGCTTAAAAACAGCTACTACGATGCAAACTACGAACTTGTAACGCTTCCCAACATTGACATCAACATCAAAACGGGCAACTCGCTCATAAGCCGCTTTGACTTAAAAGACGAGATAAAAATCAATAATGTCAAACAAGAGATTAAAAACTACAAACAAAAAGTGAAGGATTATAAAGAGAACTTAGGTACAAAAAAAGAGGTTTTAGCCTCGATTGAAAGTCTTAAAAATAAGTTTCGATTGACACTCAAAGCAGAGTATAAAGTCACAAAAGAGAGAAACGAAAAGCTGCGGGAATATGTCGCCGACTTTGGACACGAGGGGCTTAATGACGACTTGCTTCTGACGGCTATAAAAAACAAATACGGGCATAAACAAAGCCTCTTTGGTGACAAAGCCGATGCCAAAAAACAAGCCAAACTACTAGAAGAGCTTGCAAAACTGGAATGTCAGATAGACGAAATAGAAAAAGGGAAAATTTACGAAGATGCCTTTGAATGGCGTTTTGAATTTCCAGAAGTGCTCGATGAGGACGGGAACTTTGTCGGGTTTGATATTGTGATCGGGAATCCGCCGTATGTGCAGTTATCTAAAATAGAAGGGTTCGATATTTCATATAAAAATTATCTTGCAGAAAAATATAAAACTTCTGCTGGACGATTTAATACATTTATATTTTTTATTCATTTATCAAAAGTATTGCTTAAAAATAAAGGAATTTCATCTTATATTATTCCAAATACAGTTCTTACACAAGAATACTATTCATATACAAGAGAAAAGTTATTAATAGAAACGAAGTTGACTAAAATAGTGCACTTACCAATGTTAGCTTTTTCTGATGCAGTAGTTGAGACAATTATTTTATTTTTTGAAAATAAAAAAGAAAAAAATTACTTTATTTCAGAATGTATTCTTACTGAAACAGAGTTGAATTTAATCGAACGAGTAAGTTCAAACAATATAATTGATAACGCTAATTTTTCTTTACAATTTAAAAATAATTCTATTTTGAAAAAGGTATACAAGAATGCAATATTATTTAATGAACTTTGTCATATTAACCAAGGAATAGCTCTAAAAGGTGATAAAACATTATCAATAAGTCGTGAAAAAAAAGATAGTTCTTATCCAGTATTAGATGGAAAAAATATCAATAAGTATAAGATTGAGTGGAATAATTTATACATTGATTATGATGTCAACAAAATACATAGTTGCAAGAGAAAAGATATTTTTGAAACATCTGAAAAATTACTTTTTAGAAGAGTGTCGTCCACATTGATTTTTACATATGATAACAATCAATATTTTACATTGAATACACTTATCGTTGTGAATTTAAAAGACAATTCAAAGTTTAGCTTGAAATACATTTTATCGCTAATGAATTCTAAACTAATGAATTACATTTATAAAAATAAATTCAAATCAACAAAAAAAGTATTTTCAGAAATTCAAGCTAAATCAGTTGGATTATTGCCAATTTTTAATATAACAATTTTAGAACAACAGCCATTTATAGACCGAGCCGATGAAATCCTAAACCTCAAAAAAGAAAATCCACATGCCAACACTTCGGAGCTAGAAGCTAAAATAGACACAATGGTGTATCAACTCTACGATTTAAGCGATGAGGAGATAAAACTTATAGAGGGTGAGAGATGAAACCTGTAAAAAACGATGCCTTGTATCTGAACATAAAAACTATCCTTCAAAATGCTAGAGATAATGCTTACAGGCAAATAAACTTCATAATGGTTGAAGCGTACTGGAATATCGGTAAGCAAATTGTGGAGGAGGAACAAAAGGGCAAAGAGAGAGCCGAGTACGGATCGTACCTTATAAAAGAGCTTTCAACTAGGCTTACAAAAGATTTTGGCAAAGGTTTTAGTCAGCAAAGTCTTAGAAATATGAGGCAATTTTACAGCTGTTTTCCAATTCGCTCCACACTGTGTAGCGAATTGAGCTGGAGTCATTATCGGCTTATTATGAGGATAGATAATCCTCAGGCACGGCTATGGTACACAGAAGAATCAGCCAAATCAAATTGGAGCGTGAGAGCTTTAGAGAGACAAATCGGTACTTTTTATTACGAGAGGTTGCTCTCAAGCAAAGAGAAACAACCTGTTATAAATGAAGCCAAAGAAAATACAAAAGATTTGCAACTCACTTCAAAAGATATCATCAAAGACCCTTATGTTTTAGAGTTTTTAGATCTCAAACAAAACAACAGTTTTTATGAAAGTGATTTGGAATCTGCTCTCATCGAAAAGATACAAGATTTTTTACTTGAACTAGGACGAGGTTTTGCATTTGTAGCCAGACAAAAAAGAATCAAAACCGAGACAAGCGACTTCTATATAGATTTGGTTTTTTACAACTACATCTTGAAATGTTTTGTCGTCATCGACCTTAAAAAAGGAAAACTGACCCATCAAGATGTCGGGCAGATGGATATGTATGTGCGCATGTATGACGATTTGGAAAAAGAAAAAAACGATAATCCGACTATCGGAATAATACTTTGTACCGACAAAGACCATACGGTGGTAAAATACTCGGTTTTAAACGATAATGAAAATCTTTTTGTCTCAAAGTATCAGTTGTATTTACCGAGCGAAGAGGAGTTAAAGGCGGAGCTTGAGAGGGATGTTTTGGAACTGGAGTCGATACAGATGGATTTGCGAGGCAAGCACAAAGTATGAAAGCAAAAGATTTAGCACATATTTTTTACGAGTGGCAGGGGGATGTTTTGGTGTTAAATATCCTTGGAACCCCTATGGCAAAACAGGATGCTATTTTAAAACCAAAAGGAAATCAGCTCAAGATCAGCGTCAAAGCGCAGCCTCAAAACGGCAAAGCGACCGACTATATGGTCGATTTTTTGGCAAAAGAGTGCGGGGTGAGTGCGTCGCAGATCGAGGTTGTGTACGGGCGAGAGAGTATCCATAAGCAGTTGCGCATCAAAGCGCCGAAAAAACTCCCAAAAGGGGTTGCGTTTGAAGAATAAAAACAGGAGATATATCTATGACAAAACAAGATTTTAACGAAGGGCTTTTAGGTTTTTTGGATGCTTCCCCCACCCCTTTTCATGCCACGAAAAATATCTGTGGCATGTTGGAGAATGCGGGATTTGTTAGGCTGTATGAGGAGCAAAGATGGTCTTTGGCAAAGGGGCAGAAATATTTTGTGACGCGCAACGATTCAAGCGTAATCGCTTTTACCTACCCCCATGCCAAGAACTTTACGATGATAGGCGCGCATACCGATTCGCCCAATTTAAAGCTCAAACCAAATCCGATAATCAAAGAGCAGGGGATGGTGAAATTCGGCGTGGAGCCATACGGCGGGGTTTTGTTTAACCCGTGGTTTGACCGTGATCTCTCTTTGGCGGGGCGCGTGAGCTATCTCAATGAGAAAAACATCATCAAAGAAGCACTTATCGACGTGCAAAAGCCTATCGCGATTATCCCCTCACTTGCGATCCACCTAGACCGTGAAGCCAACAGCTCCAAAACTATCAACGCCCAAACCGATATCACCCCCATTGCTACATGCCAAGAGGATTTTGATTTTAACGCGTTTTTAAAAGAGCAGATCATGGCATGTACACATGAGGAAGCGAAGGAGCTTTATGCGAACGAGCTAAGTTTTTACGATACCCAAAAAGCTTCCTACGTCGGGATACACGACGAGTTTATCGCAAGTGCGCGGCTTGATAATCTGCTAAGTTGTTACGTGGGGCTTTTGAGTATCTGCAGTGTCGAATCAGATGTGCCGATGCTCTTTATCGCAAGCGACCATGAAGAGGTGGGAAGCGAATCGGTCGCGGGTGCGGGGGGGAGCTTTTTGGAAAACACCCTTCGCCGTGCATACCCGGATTATGAGGAGTATATGCAGCTTGTGCGATCTTCGCTTCTTATCAGCGCCGACAACGCCCACGCCGTACACCCCAACTTTGCCGCAAAACACGACGCAAACCACGCGCCGCGCATCAACAAAGGGGTAGTGATAAAAGTCAATGCCAACCAACGTTACGCTTCCAACTCCAAAACGATCTCCCGTTTTATGAACGTCGCCTCGGCAATCGGGGAACCCTTGCAGCAGTTTGTAACCCGCAGCGACATGGGATGCGGCTCCACCATCGGTCCCATCACCGCCTCGCGCATGGGGATCGACACTCTCGATATTGGGCTTCCAACATATGCGATGCATTCGATCCGCGAGCTTTGCGGCAGCGAGGATGCCTACTCGCTTTATAAAATCTTGGTCGGGATGGCAAGGGGATGAGCGAGAGCGTGATTACCCCTGAGGAGCTTAACCTTCTCATCGAGCAGACCTACAAGGTAGAGCGGGAGTTTACCGAGCTTAAAGACTCCTACGCTCATTTGCAAAACACGATCGAGCAGGTGGTGGAGTTTTTGCCCAATGCGATCTGGATTTTGGACGAACAAGGGGGGATTTTTTTGCAAAACTCCCAAGCCAAAGCGCTTGCAAAACTTTTCGAGCTTTTAGAGACCCAAAAAGATGATTACGAAGTAAGCTACAAGGGGCGTTCTTACCTTATTAAAAGTTCGAGCTACAAAGACAAACTGATGTTTAGCGCCACCGACATCACCGAACAAAAACGCAAAGAAAACCTCGCAACGATGGGGCAGATGGCGGCGCACCTCTCCCACGAGATACGCAACCCGATAGGTTCCATCTCGCTGCTGAGTTCGACGCTTAAAAAGCGGGTTATTCCCGAAAACGTGCCGATCGTCGAGGAGATCCAAAAATCGGTCTACCGAATTGACCGTATCATCAAAGCGACTCTGATGTTCTCAAAAGGGGTGCATGCCACAAAAGAGCCGTTTATGTGGCATGAACTCAAAGAAGCGCTCGGGATGTCGGTGGGGTATTACGGCTACACGAAAGAGATTCAGTTTATTTTTCCTGAACAAAAATTTATCATCAACGGTGATAAAGATTTGCTCGAGATGCTGTTTTCCAATTTTATCATCAATGCCATCGACGCGATAGAACTCGATGAGAACGACGATGGCATCATAGAGATGACGTACGAAAGAGATGATGTTTTTCATACGTTTTGCATCTACGACAGCGGCATCGCCATCGAGAATACAAAAGAGCTTTTTGAGGCGTTTAAAAGTACAAAGGTTAAAGGCAACGGGCTTGGATTGGTGCTCTCACGCCAGATCGCCGAAGCACACGGAGGGAGCGTAAAGCTTCTTGAGGGGGAGCGCAAGGGTTTTTGTATCAAACTCGCTCTTTGATGGAATATTTTTTGCTTGAAAGCTAGAAAATTTTCTCAAAGAAAGAGCTTGCGTGATCGAAGAGTACCAAAAAATCGTTTCTCTCATAGAATATGTAAAGGTCAATAAATATTACGTGAGTTGCCATTTTCGATGCCCCGTTACAAAAAAAACGGTGATCTCCACCGTACTTTTTGAACCGTATGAGGGGAAGATCACTTTTAAATGGTACGAACTTCTCTTTAGTCCCATAAAGTCTTACAAGCGCTACTACCACACTCCAATCGTCATTTACGATACCCACTCCCACGATACGATCGTATTCAAAGCGTTTGAAAAAGTTAAAAAGAATTTCGTTTGGAATCAACTCGAACAAAAATACGTTTATAAAAAATAATTAATGTAAAAATTCTTCCTTTTTTAGCCGCTTTTCTCAAATAAACTATGTTACAATAGAGCGATTTTCTACCAAAAAGGGGAGGCGACGAATGTCAAATTTGTCTATTAGCAACAAAATCCATCTTCCGTTGATCGCATCGATCATCGTGGGGTTTGTGATTATTATGGCGAGTTATTTCGTTTCGATCGATGAATTGGAAACGGATGTGTATAAAACAGAGGATCAGTCTGTGCGTTCGGTGTATAAAGACCTTATGGGCGGCAAAATGAACGTGGGGCTTACCAACGCGATCAATATTGCCGAGAACTATTATGTCGTGAAGTCTCTAAAAACGGGTGATAGAGATTTGGCTATCGGCGGGTTGGCGAGTCTTTCCAAAAAATTTAAAGAGAGCACGGAGTTTCAAAATGTTCAAATCCATGTACACGATGCAAACGTAAAAAGTTTTCTTCGTGCGTGGAAACCCGAAAAATTCGGCGACGATCTTACGTCGTTTCGCCACTCCATCGTCAAAGTCAAAGAGACCCAAAAACCGCTTGTAACGATAGAACTCGGCGTAGCGGGGCTTTCGTTGCGCGGTATTGCACCGATCACGGAAGAGGGCAGCTACCTGGGATCGGTAGAGTTTATGCAGGGGCTTAATTCGGTCGTGAAATCTGCAAAAGACTCTTACGGGGTCGAGATAGCCATGGTGGTCGACAATAAATATCTTGATCACTCCCAAGGGCTTGTAAACGCTCCAAAAGTGGGTAATTTCGTTTTGGGCGTCAATGAAAGCGTAGTGAACAAAAACTTTTTTACGCAACTCGCTTCGGTTGACTTTAAAGACACAAAAACGATCCAGTTCACAAAAGAGTACCTTGTCGTGAGCGAACCTATCTACGATTTTTCCCAAAATGTCGTCGGGTATGCACTTTTGGGAAAACCCCTAAGCGCGGTAGAGGGTGTTGTAGAACACTCTAAAGAGTCTTTGGTCATGCAGGTGATTATCATGGCATGTATCGACCTCTTTATTCTTGTATTTCTCTTGATTATTATTAAAAGAGCGGTGGCAGATCCGATTGTAAATCTCGATAGAGTTGCCAAAGAGTTAGCACAAGGGGATGCGGATTTAACAAAACGTCTGCCGGTGCATTCAAATGACGAACTCGGACGTGCAAGCGCGAGCTTTAACGCCTTTTTGGAGAAAGTAGAACAGCTTGCCAACGAAGCACATGATCAAGCCGAAGCAGCGAAAAGAGCGGCAAATGAAGTGAAATCGAGTTTGGCGAAAAACGAGCTTACCGTGGCACTCTCAGATGCAATGTTGCAAGGTTCGGTGGAAAATGCGAACGATTTAAGAGAGAGTATGCGTCATAACGTAGCAAGTGTCAAAGAGGTGAACGACCTTAACCAGATTACGGGAGAGGTGATAGGCAAAGTGACCGCTTCGACCGACGAGATTATCAGCACGATGACGGGTATTACGGAGATGATCAGCGAATCGAGAGTATCTTCCGATCACCTAAGTTCCAACGTCGAAGAGATATACAGCGTCATTTCTCTTATTAAAGATATCTCTGATCAAACCAATCTTTTGGCACTTAATGCGGCGATCGAAGCGGCGCGTGCGGGGGAACACGGGCGCGGGTTTGCGGTTGTTGCCGACGAGGTGAGAAAACTTGCCGAGCGTACCCAAAAAGCGACAAGCGAAGTGGAAGCCAATATCAGCGTACTCAAACAAAACTCTACGAATATGGCGGAAAACAGCGAGAAAATCGAGGAACACGCGCTTACTTCAAGTGCGAAACTCGATGAGTTTAAACATGTGCTTTACGAATTGGTAGAAAACGTCGAAAAAATCAAAGTCGACAATACGATTATCGGGCACGAACTCTTTACAAATACCGCAAAACTCGACCATATGATCTTTAAAAACAGTGCGTATGCCGCAGTTATCAACAACAAAGCAGAAGAGATAAGCGGAGACCATACCACATGTAATCTTGGTAAATGGTACGAAGGGGAAGGGAAAGAAAACTTTGGAGGATGCAGTGCCTACAAAGGTGTCCTAGAACCGCATAAACAGGTGCATGCTTCGATCAACAAAGCGGTCTCGTTGGCGAAAAAAGATATTGTAGCAAACGGCAAGGAGGTAATTGGCCTCTTTAAACAAGCCGAAGGTGCGTCTAAAGAGCTTTTCTCGCGTCTTGACGAAGTAACGTGTAGATAATTTAATTTTATAATCTCCCCCTCTTGGCATGGGGAATATTCCTGCATGCCAAAGAGATTTTCTCACTTTTTACAATTTTTTTCCCCATCTGTTTTTATTTTGTTTCTTATTAGCTTTATTTGACTAAAATACATTTTTTTCAAATGAAGGGATCATAATGAAGATATTTCTCTCCACCGTCGGCTCCATGAAAACAATGGCTGTTTTGATGGCAATTTTCGCATTTTCTATAGGGTATGCGACGTTTATAGAAAACGACTACGGTACTATCACCGCAAAAGCGGAGGTGTACAATGCGAGATGGTTTGAAGTGCTTTTGTTCTTACTGAGTGTCAATCTTTTGCTCAATATCTACAACTATAAAATGTATACGCGCAAAAAAGCTCCTATCTTTATTTTTCACGCGGCGTTTTTGGTGATTCTAGTCGGTGCGGCGATTACCCGTTATTTCGGGTTTGAAGGTACGATGCACATACGCGAGGGGCAAAGCAGCTCTTTAATGCAAAGTGCCGATACTTTTTTTAGCGTTGAAGCCTCTAGTGCAGAGGCACATGCCAAGAGCTCCGAGATGGTTTACCTCTCAAAAATGGGCTCCAATACCCTAAGCACCTCTTTGGAACTAGAGGGGAAAAAAGTAGAGGTGGAGATGATCGAGTATATCCCCGATGCCATAGAGGAGCTTGTAGAGGTAAAAGAGGGGGGATTTGCGATTGCGGAGCTGATGATAACAAGCGGCGGCAACGGTACCCCCTTGACCCTTAAAGAGGGATCGTTTTATGAGGCTGATGGATTCATTCTCGATTTTAATTCCAAGCTTAGTTTTAAAAAGCCCGTTATCTCCGTTTTTGTAGAACAGGGCATGCTCTATATGAACCACCCGATGGCGATGCGCTACCTCAAAATGGACAGCGGCGAGCAGGGGGAGTTGGCACCGAGCGAAAAAGAGCCGTTTGCGGGTCGTACCCTCTTTAGTGCGGGAGGGGAGAGCTTTGTGGTGCGCGATTTTAAACCGAGTGCCAAAATAGAGCTGATCTCCGATCCAAATGCTTCGCCGATGCGTTCGGGATACGACGCGCTGCGCTTTCGCGTAAAAGCGGCGGATGAAACAAAAGAGATTTTGGTGATGGGGCGCAGCGGCGTTTTGGCAGAGCCTCATACACTTACTTTTGCCGATATGAACGTCTCTATTTTTTACGGTGCCCAAGAGATCAAACTCCCTTTTGCCTTGCATCTTAAAGATTTTCAGCTAGAGCGCTACCCTGGGTCGATGTCTCCCTCTTCTTATGCAAGCGAAGTGGTGCTGATGGATCAAGAGAAAAACATTACCATGCCTTATAGGATTTATATGAACCATATACTCGAACACCGCGGATACAGATTTTTCCAAGCCTCTTACGATCAAGACGAGGCGGGAACGGTTCTTTCGGTGAACAACGATCCGGGGACGCTTCCATCGTACATAGGGTATTTTCTTCTTGCTTTAGGGATGTTTTGGTCGCTTTTTTCACGCGAGAACCGTTTTGGGGCTTTGGCAAAAAAAGCAAAACAGGCAAGCCAAAAACATGCCGCGGCGTGCGTCGGTGCACTCGCTTTGGTTTTGGGAACGCTTCCAGCTCATGCCGCCTCGGAACTTGACCCTGCACTTAAAACCATAGCGGCGTTCGATGCCGCACATGCCAAGAGTTTCGGAGCGCTCGTAGTGCAAGACAGCGGCGGAAGAATGAAGCCGCTCAATACCCTCTCAACGCAAGTGATGGCAAAACTGCACCGATCCGAAACGCTCAAAATAGGGAAAGAACATACTCTCGATGCGAATCAGGTGCTGCTTGGGATGATGATCCGCCCCGATATCTACCGCGACATCAAGATGATCTACACCAAAGATGAGGAGATCAACAAACTTTTAGGGGTCAAATTCGATGCCAAATATGTCTCGTTTTCGGAATTTTTCGTCGATCCCGACAATATGAGCGGGTATAAACTCGCACAATATGTCGATGAAGCGGTACGTAAAGAGCCTAAATATCGCAATACCTTCGATAAAACGGTTTTAAAAGTGGACGAGAAAGTGAATATCGCCTATATGGTTTTTACGGGCGATCTGATCAAAATATGGCCAAAACCCAACGATGCCGCCAATAAATGGCTCGGCACCATAGAGGCGCTTAAAACGTTGGAGATCGATAAAGCAAACCAAGTGCGAAGTATCGCCGTGACCTATTTTAGTGCCGTAGATACCGCACTCGAGAAAAACGACTGGAAGGGCGCGGATGAGGCGCTAGGCAAGATCGCGGAGTACCAAAAGTTTTACGGCTCGGAGGTCTACCCAAGCCAAAACCGCATAAAAGCGGAGATGTTTTACAATGAAGCCAATATTTTCGAGAGACTTTTCCCCTACTATATGGTGGTGGGGTTCGCCCTTTTGATTTTGAGTTTCGTCAAAATTTTAAAGCCCAATTTCAATATAGAGATATACACGAAAATCACTCTAGGGCTTTTGATTCTCTTTTTTATCGCCCATACGATCGGGCTTGCCAACAGATGGTATATCTCGGGGCACGCGCCGTGGTCGGACGGGTACGAGTCGATGATCTACATCGGCTGGGCAACCGTTTTGGCAGGGTTTATCTTCTCTAAACGCTCGCCGATGACGATGGCTTCGACGGGGATCCTGACAGGGCTTATTTTGTTTGTAGCACACCTTAATTGGATGGATCCTCAAATTACCAATTTGGTGCCCGTGCTTAATTCCTACTGGCTCTCTATCCACGTCTCTATGATCACGGCAAGTTACGGTTTCTTGGGGCTTGGCGCGCTTTTAGGCTTTATCGTGATTATCCTTTTTGCGATCCGTTCGGCAAAAAACGGGACGCAGATAGGTGCTTCGATTAAAGAGCTCAATGCGATCAACGAAATGAGTTTGATGATCGGGCTCGTGCTTTTAACCATCGGAAACTTTCTCGGAGGCGTTTGGGCTAACGAGAGCTGGGGGCGCTACTGGGGCTGGGATCCTAAAGAGACGTGGGCGCTTGTAACGATCTTGGTATATGCGATTGTGGTGCATTTGCGCTTTATCAAGCCGATCTACAGCGAGTTTAATTTCGCGGTGATCTCGCTTCTTTCGTTTACATCGGTACTTATGACCTATTTTGGGGTGAACTACTATTTGGCAGGGCTTCACTCTTATGCAAAAGGGGATCCCGTACCGGTTCCGGATTTCGTGCCGATCACCTATTTTATTATTTTCGTAGTGATCGCCGTAGCGTTTAGAAACAGAAAATTAGCCTAGGTTTTGCTATGGAGTTTGTAGGTTTCCCCCCGCAGACATTGGAGTTTTTGCAACAAATCCGCGAAAACAACGACAAAGAGTGGTTTGAAGCCCATAAGGAGGAGTACAAAAAGTTTATTTTGGAACCCTCCCGCGCCTTTGTGGAGGAGATGGGGGAGCATCTTATGGCGCTCGAACCTACGATACATGCCATACCTAAGATCAACCACTCCCTTTTTCGTATCTACCGCGATATCCGCCGTATGGGAGCCGATAAACGCCCCATCAAAAGCCGTATAGGCATCATCTTTTGGCAGGGGTGGGGTTCGCGCTTGCAAAGTTCGTCGTTTTATCTCCATTTTTCCCCCGACGAGCTTTTGGTTGCCGCGGGGGTGCGCTGGTTTGAAAAGCCGTTTTTGGATGCGTACCGCGAGTATATAAAGGATGAACGCCGACGCGCGCAACTTCAAAACGTGATCGATACACTCTTAGGCTTAGGTTATGAGATATTTCCAAAAGAGCTCAAACGCTACCCAAAAGGGTTTGATGCCTCTATGGCATGTGCGGATTTGAGCCTGTATAAATCTATGGCATGTAAAAAAGTTTTAGAGCCCAAACTTATCGAAGACGGAGCTAAACTTATCCAAACCCTCTACGCTGTTTATGAGGATATGCTACCATTGCAGCAGATTGTGTATGAGATTAGTTTACGCATCGAAGAGGATTAAATAATGAAAAAAGAAGCGATCGTTTTACTCAATATGGGCGGCCCCAATAACCTCGAAGAGGTGGAGGTTTTTTTAACCAATATGTTTAACGACAAAAATATATTGACGGTAAAAAGTTCGCTTTTGCGAAAATTTATCGCGACGATGATCACCTTTACGCGAACCGAAAAATCGCAAGAGATCTACCGCCAAATCGGAGGTAAATCCCCTCTTGTGGGGCATACGAAAAATCTTGTCACGAAGCTTCAGGCAAAACTAGGAGCGACGGTAGTGGTCGATTTTGCGATGCGCTACACCCCTCCTTTTGCACGCGAAGCGATAGAGAGGCTTAACCAAGAGGATATTGAGAAAATCTACCTTATCCCGCTCTATCCGCAGTATTCCACCACCACGACCAAATCTTCGTTGGAGGATTTTGAGGAGCAGTACCATATCTACGGCAAAGACGCAATTTTAGTCGAGATCAAACACTTTTTCCAAAACAGAACCTACAATCAGGCTATCTTAGAGCGCATAAAAGAACAGGTAAGCACAGACGAATCACACGAGTACGACATCGTTTTCTCTGCCCACGGACTCCCACAAAAGGTTATCGACAAAGGGGATGTGTACCAAAGACATGTCGAAAAACACGTTGCAATTTTAAAAGAGATGATGCAAGAGGAGGGGCTTCGTTTTGCAAACGTGCATCTGGCGTACCAATCCAAAGTGGGACCGCTCAAGTGGCTTGACCCTTCACTTGAAGAAAAATTGCACAGCCTCACAAATAAAAAAGTGGTGATTTTCCCTCTTGCCTTTACCATAGACAACTCCGAGACCGATTTCGAGCTTTCCATAGAGTACCGCGAGGTCGCCGAGGAGCTTGGATTTGAGAGTTATAAAGTGTGCCGATGTCCCAACGACAGCGAACTTTTTGTCGATGCGCTTATCGAGATATACCAAAAGATGCAGTAGAGCATATGAAAATCGTTATTTTCGATATGGACGGAACGCTTATAGATTCCCAAAAAGACATTACGATATCTGTCAATTACGTACGTAAACACCACTACTCTCTTGCGCCGCTCGATGAGAAATTTATCGTCGATGCGATCAATATGGAGGTGCGCAACCTCCCCAAACTTTTTTACGAAACGGATATCTACGAAGCAAGCGCGCGGGAGTTGTTTGAGAGCCATTATTATGAGCAGTGCGTGCAAAACCCTTACCTTTACGATGGGGTCGAAGAGACGCTTGAAAAACTCTTGGCATGCGGCGTCAAACTCTCCGTAGCGACCAACGCGCCAACCCCTTTTGCACAGCGGATGCTGCACCATTTGGGTGTGGCAAACAAATTCGACGTCATTATCGGTGCCGATAAGGTGCGCGAATCCAAACCGAGCCCTTTGATGCTTGAGTACATACTCAACCACTACGGGTTCGATAAAACCGCCCATAAAGCGTGGATGGTGGGGGATAACTCCAAAGATATGCTCAGTGCTAAAAATGCAGGTATCGACTCGGTGTTTGCAACGTGGGGGTTTACCCCAAATGCCCGGCATCACACCGTGATCGGCGCTCCGAGCGAGCTTCTAAGGATAGTTTTATAAAAAACTATGATACAATAGTTCCATTTCAATAAAAATGGATTATTCGTATGTTTGATGCCGATCTGATCGTAGCTTTCGTGTTTATGTCTCTTTTGTTTTTGAGACAGATATCTATCCTCAAACAAGCCAACAAGATCAACTATGCCCCGCTTATGATCGGGGTGGGGGCAATAAGTTCGGTGATCCATTTTATTATCCATCCCGAAGTGCAGGACGTACTTCTTCTTTTGCGCGAATCTTTTTTCCCTTTGCTCGTTGCGCTCTTTTTTTATCTGATTATGAACATTTTACATCAAACTCAAGAGAGGGAAAATGCAAAAACACAAGCCGCTCTCGGTGAAGCGATGGTTTTGCAGATGGCGCAGCTCAAAGAGTTTGCCGCAGAGATAGAAACGAAGCTGATCCTCTCAAACCAAGAGGAACATACGACCAAAGAAACCTTGCGCGAGCAGTTCAAACACGACCTTAAAGCACTCGATGCAATCGCAACCAATCAGGCGAAATTTTTAGAAAAATTCGACGAACTTGAAACATGGCACAAAACAACCACCGAATCGTTTGAAAACTTTACGAGCGTAAAACTTCCCGAGCTAGACAGCGTGGTGCATAAACACATCGATCTTCTTCGTATTGCCGAGCAGGAACATTTTAATAAGATCACCGCCACGCTTCAAAGAGCGATGGAGCAAAAAAACGATTTTAAGGCGGAATTAGGCGAGGTGATCCGAAATGTTCAGGAGTTAAGAGGTCTCTCTTCACAGATCGCCGATGCGATCGTCGGGGGCACTTTGGAGCAGCTAGCAGGGGTGAGCAAGGCGTTTGAAAATCAGCTTTTGATGCTCAAGTCACATGCCGAAGCGCTCAATACCTCCCTTTTTGAAGATGAAAATCGTCTGGGAACGATCAAAAACCATAGCGAGATGATCATGAAACAGATGGTGCTCTCTTCGAAAAAAATGGGGGAGCTGCAAGAGAGAAGCAATGAACTTGAAAATCTCTATGTGACGATGCGTGCACTCGTAGCCGACGTCGAAGCGATCAAAGCCGATTATGTCAAATCGCAGGCGCAGCTCTCTTTGCTTTCAAAAGAGATTCGCAATGCCGAAGATGAACATCTTGCGGCGATGAAGGAGCAGGTGGATGCCCTGAGCGAAAATTTAACAAGGAAAATAGAGGATTCCTTGGACAAACTTCACGAACACTACCATATTGCTTCGGAAGATATCACCCAAAGCGTCAAAGTCTTGGCAAAAAAAGCACAGCTCTCCAGAGGCTATGCACAGCTTGAGAACTAACCAAAAGGGGCGGTTATGAAAAAAAAACTCCATAATTTCGCTCTTTTTGTACTTTTTTTTCTTATAAGCGGTGCGGCATTCTTTTTGGCACACGAACATAAAACGACCCAAATCGACATCCATAAAGAGAAGCAGCTCGATCTGGCGGCACTTGCCATCTCCAAAGAGGTCGCAATCCTTATTCAAGAGAAACAAAACGCAACCATGGCAATGGGGCTTGCCTTTACCCAAAACAAAGAGGCTATCCTAGCTCTTTTGCAAGACCCTCACAAACAAGCAAGGCTTCAAGAGTTTTCTGCCCGCATCAAAGAGAACAGCGATTTTAAAAATATATGGATACAAATTCTCGATCCCAAAGGAAAAAGTCTCGTGCGCAGTTGGACGAGCAGAACGGAAGATGACGTTGCACGTATCCGCCCCGAAGTACAAAAACTGATCTACACCAAAGAGATCATGAGCCTTATCAGCGTAGGTTTGTACGATATGAGCTTTAAATCGATGATTCCGTTGTTTGACCCGCAGGATCGTTTTGTAGGGATTATCGAATTTATTTCCCATTTTAATTCGATTGCCGAAAATATCAAAGCAAAAGGGTACGAACCGCTTGTTATAGTCGATGCAAAATACTCCGAAAAGATCATCTACCCTTTTACCCAAAAATACGTGGGCAAAAACTATGTAGCCAATATCAACGCCGATCAAAAGATTCTTGACTACGTTCATGCCAAAGGGCTTGAAAACCTTGTAAGCAAAAGAAAAAATTACGTAGTGGATGAAACAAACGGTTACCTGATCGTCAATTATAAACTTGCCGATTTCGACGGCAATACAATGGCGGATTTTTTGATGTTCAAACCTTTAAGCGGGATCGATTTTGTTGCGGCGGAAAATGTCCGCTTGCATAGCAATTTCATCCTTACCGTTTTTGTCATATTTGTCGGTTTTGTGCTCTATCTCGTAGCAAATAAAGATAAAGAGGAGCCCAAAAAGACGAATAAAAAAGATTTTTTTGTTTTTTTCGGAATTTATCTTTTTTTAATGGGCGGCTATTTCGTTCTTTCTAAAATCACCTACGATAGCGCAAAAGAGGATTTTCTTACAAGACATGCCGCATCGGTAGAGAAAGAGTATACAACCGCATTGGAATATTTTTATGCCAATGCCAAAACGCTTTTTGAAGTGGTGATCAATAAACCGCAGGTGTTGGAGCTGATGCATCAAGCGTACGACAAAGACCCCGACGTAAAAAACAGTGCGCGCTTTGCATTGTATAAACTTTTGCAAAAAGATTACGAGTTTTATCGTCAAAAAGATTTGCGTCAGCTCCATTTCCATTTGCGCAATAACGAGAGTTTTCTCCGTTTTCATAGACCCGAACTCTTCGGCGACGATCTAAGCAGCGTACGTAAAAGCGTAGTTTATGTCAACAAAACCCGTTCGGAGATAGCAGGATACGAAGAGGGGAAAATCTACAACGGCTTTCGCTACCTTTTTCCGCTTGAGAGGGTGTTGCCAAACGGCACGAGAGAGCATCTTGGAAGCGTTGAAACATCCTTTAGCAGTTATGCGATTTTGCAACACTTTTTGCAAAAAAAAGAGACAAAGGTGGGGTTTCTTTTAAGTAAAGAAGATGTCAAAGCCAAAAACTATAAAGAGGAACAATCGCTCCATTACAAAGACAGCGAGTTGCAAAATTTTTATTACGAACAGACTATCCATTCCCTTTTGGAAGAGAAGTTGCAGCATGTAGATACCCGACTGCTCACAACGCAAGCACAGCGTATCGAAAACGAGATTGCTAAAAAAGAGGTTTTTTCCCTTGCGATAGAGGAGAGCAATACGATTATCACGTTTCTTCCCATTAAAAACCTTCTTTGCCAAGACCTCGCTGCTCTTTTGGTGGTGCAAAACAACGAAGAGAGTTTTCATGCACTCCGTAATAATTTTATGATCTTTCTCCTAAGCGGTTTCGTGATTATCACTTTGGTTATGCTGTATGTCTACAAAGAGTTTTCAAGCAAGAGAAAATTTGAATACTTTTCCAATAAAATCCGTAATGTTTTCGATTTTCAAAAAGAGATCGTGCTTATTACAAACGGCGTCGAAGCGATCGATGCAAACAAACAGCTTCTAAATTTTTTCGGATTCGAGAGTTTTGAGGCATTTAAAAAGAAACACAAGTGTATTTGCGAGAGGTTTGAGGAGTATGCGCAGGTATTTCATCTCAAAAAAATCGACAATCCCGACCTTTGGGTCGAGGCGATCGCGGCATTGCCCCCTAAAGAACGTATTGTCGCCATGAGCGATGCATCGGGAAATAAGCACCTCTTTAGCGTTTTGATAGGGCGTTTTAACGAGGAGTATATTATCTCTTTTTCCGATATAAGCGATACGATTTTGGAACAGTTCTCCCTCAAAGAGCGTGTCAAACGGGACAAGCTGACAGGCGCATATAATAGGGAATATTTCGATAAAAATATAGAACTCCTCAAGCTTGAAGCGCGCAGTAAAAACCTCTACCTCGGGGTGATCATTTTTGATATAGACGATTTTAAAAAGGTCAACGACACCTACGGACACAGCTGCGGCGATAACGTTTTGATAGAACTTGTAAAACTGATTAAGAAAAATATCCGTAAATCGGACGTGCTGATCCGTTGGGGCGGCGAGGAGTTTATGCTTTTGATTATGACCGAATCGATTGACGTGCTTGAAGGGGTGATTGAGCAGTTGCGCAAAAAAATAGAGCTATTTCCTTTTGAAGAGGTAAAACGTATAACATGCAGTTTCGGCGTGACTGTCTATAAAGAGGGGGAAGATATAAAAAATACTATCATCCGTGCCGATAAAGCACTCTATAAGTCAAAAGTGAACGGCAAAAACTGTTTTAGCAGCGTCGATTAAGGGGTAAACAAAGATGACGGTTATCTATGTACACGGTTTCGGCGGTAACGGCGAGGGGAAAAAGGCAAAGCAGTTTCGCGCTTTTTTTAAAGAGCAAAAGATCAATTTTATTGCTCCATCTCTCTCTTATATACCTACTTTGGCTATTAAAACCCTTGAAGAGTTGATAGAGTCGTACCTTTTTTTGGGCGAGAAGGTGGTACTCATCGGCTCCTCGATGGGCGGCTATTTCTCTGTTTTTTTGGCATGTAAGTATCATCTAAAAGCGGTACTTATCAACCCTGCAGTACAGCCTTATGAAACATTAAAAAGAGCGATAGACGAGGGTGTAAACTACTACGACGGCAGCCGTTTTGAATGGAATGAGAGCTATTTGGCGATGCTCAAAGAGCTTGATACGCAGGTAGAAAATCCAAAAAACTTTATGCTCTTGGTGCAAAAGGGGGATGAAGTGCTTGATTATGCGTATGCGGTTGCCAAGCTAGAGGGTGCATTGCAGTATGTAGAAGAGGGCGGCGATCACAGTTTTGTGGGTGTAGAGCGCTATTTTACGAGTGCTTTGGAGTTTTTGGAGTCGTTTGAATAACGTACATGCCAAGAACTTTCTTGGCATGCTGAGGGTTTTAACCGTTTTTTTCTTCGTATTTTAGAATGTTTCGCAAAGAGAGTTTGTACCCTAGATACAGTACTATCGGCCAGAGGCTAAACCATGCGATTTCGTAAGCGTATTCCATCATTTCATTTCCTTATTAATAAATCTCGTAGTATTTGAACACGTCCAAATACTACCTAGTCACTAAAGCTTTACCTTCTAGTAATTATGTGCATCGGGAGCTTCAATCTCCTCTTTGGTTATTTTCACGCGATCCATCGAGTACCATGCCAGTGCGATGTAGCCCAAAACAAAAGGCACCATCAGCGAAGCGTAACTCATCGCCATTAAGGTGTAGTGGCTCCCCGAGGAGTTCATAATGGTAAGCGAACTTTGCAAATCGTACGTCGATGGGTAATACGCCGTGTCGTTAAACCCTACACTCGTCAAAAGCGCGGTAACGGTTAAAACGATCCCCGCACCGCCCGTTTTGATGCAGCATGTTTTTTTGAAGGTTACGGTGTTAAATACCGCAACGATAACCATAAGTACCCCCAAAACAAAGAGTACCAAAAGGATGGGCATCTCTAAAAAGTTGATGAGATATTTATACTTTTGCATAAACACTACGCCCGAGGCATCGACCGCAAACCCCTCTTTTGTAAAGATCCATCCTAAAAATCCCAAAAAGAAAACCAAGAAAAAGATCATATCGACTTTGATCGATTGTACCGCTCTTTCGCGGATCGCTTCGTGGTCGATGATGTTGATAAAATACATCGCGCCGCTGATGCGGGTTAAAAAAACCAAAGCAAGCCCCAAAAGGTAGTTAAAAGGGTTTAAAAGCGCCTCAAGTCCGCGCAGCGGATTTTGCCAATGGGAAAAGTTATTCGAGTCCAAAACAAACTCGCTCCCGCTAAAAAAGGTTGAAATCGCAGCACCCAGCAAAAACACCCCGAGACTTCCGTTGATATACAAAAACGCCTCATAGGTTTTTTGCCCTAAAAAGTTATCGGGCTTGGTGCGGTACTCATAACTCACCGCTTGGATGATAAAACAAAACAAAATGGCAAGCCAAACCCAGTACGCTCCGCCGAAGCTCGTGGCATAAAAGAGGGGAAACGCCGCAAAAAGTGCGCCCCCAAAAAGTACGAGGGTTGTAAAGCCAAGCTCCCATTTACGCCCGATGGCGTTGACGAGCATCGTTTTTTCCGTTTCGCTCTTTGAGAGTTTGTTGATAAGGGTCTGCCCCCCTTGTACAAACATAATAAACACGAAAAGTCCGCCGATAAGCGAAACTATAATCCACCAATACTGCTGCAACGTCAGCAGTTCTAAATCACCGAATCCTATCATCTTAGTGCCCTCCGTTTGGACCGATTTTAATCTGTTTGGTCATAATTTTTATCTCTGCAATGAGCAGGGTCGTAAAGAGAATCGCAAACAAAAAGAAGCTAATCATGACGTTTGTACTCGCTATATGCGTTGCCGCGACACCCACGGGCATCAAGTCTTGAATCGCCCACGGTTGGCGCCCAACCTCGGCGACGACCCAGCCCGCTTCACTGGCAACATAGCCAAGGGGGATACTCCAAAGTGCGGCTTTAAGCAAAAGCGGATAGTTTTGAATATCGCGTTTTGTAAGGAAAAAAAGCACCAAAGCAAAAAGCACGATAAACCAACCGCCAAGCCACACCATAATATGAAACGCATAAAAGGTGGTTGCAATCGGCGGCACGATCTCTTCGGGAGCTTTTAGGTAGCCGTAGCCGAAGTATGGCATGTGCGCTTCGAGCGTTGCCTGCGCCGCGGCGGCTTCCTCTGCATTGCCCGCTTTTTTGGCTTCTTTGTAGCCCTCAAGTGCCGCAAGGGCGATTTTGCCTTTTTCTATCTTCTCTTGTGCGCCCATGATGCCGTATTTCTCATTGCCATAGACCAAATCCTCTAATCCCGGAACAAAGGCGTTAAGCTCATGGTAGCCCAAAATAGAGAGGATATAAGGGATCTCGATATCAAAAAGAAACTCCTCTTGTGCGTCGCCTATTTTTTTGTTCGGGTTTAAAATTCCTAGAGCTACAAGCCCCGCACCCTCACGTCCTTCGTAAAGCCCCTCCATGGCGGCGAGTTTTACGGGTTGTTTATGCGCCATCTGGTGTGCCGACTCATCGCCGCTGAGTGCCACGAAAAGGGAGGTGATAAGCCCGAAGGTCGCCCCTATGAGCATCGATTTTTTTGCAAACTCGATCTCGCGGCGTTTGAGCAGATACCAAGCACTAATCCCCACGACAAAAAGAGATGCGGTGATATAGCCGCTGCCGATGGTGTGCAAAAATTTACTGATGGCAACGGGGGAGAAAAGCACGTCCCAAAAGCTCATCATCTCGTTGCGCACCGTGTCGGGATTAAAGTACATCCCGACGGGGTATTGCATCCAGCCGTTTGCGACTAAAATCCAAAGTGCCGAGAGGTTGGAGCCGATTGCCACAAGCCATGTTGATACAAGGTGAAACTTTTTGCCCACCTTGTCCCATCCAAAAAACATCACCGCAAAAAAGGTCGATTCCATAAAAAACGCCAAAATCCCCTCAACCGCAAGGGGTGCTCCGAAGATATCGCCCACGAACCAGCTGTAGTTTGCCCAGTTGGTTCCAAACTCAAACTCCATGATGATCCCCGTAGCAACCCCGATAGCGAAGTTGATCGCAAAAAGGGTCATCCAAAACTTGGTGGTTTTTTTCCAAAACTCGCTTCCCGTTTTCACGTACATCGTTTCCATAATTGCGACGATAAACCCAAGACCGAGTGTTAGCGGCACAAAAAGCCAGTGATACATAGCCGTCAGCGCAAACTGCGCACGGCTCCAGTCAACCAAAGAATCTTCCATCTTCTTTCCTTTTATAATGAAATACGCAAAACGAACGCGTCCGTTTTGCTACGCTTGCGCCACTTCTGTGCTAAAGCACGATGCAAGAAAATCACTAAATGATTTTCTGTAAAAGCTTGCTTCTTTAGAAGCAAGAAAAGAGTTTGATAACTCTTTATTTCAGTTTCAAATTTTCATAAACGAAATTGACTTTTTCGTCGTAAGTTTTATACTCTGTTTTAAAATTCTTGTCGTGTACGAAGTACTTTAAAAAGAGTAAAATCACCGCGAGTTTGATAAGGATGATTTTCCAAAGCGTCTTGCCCACGGTCATATTTTTAAATCCGTCGTAATAAAAACGAAAAATCCCTTGCAAACTCATAGCCTATCCTTTATTTGTTTTGACTTTTCAGCGTACCTGCCAAATAGTTTGCCACAACCTCGTTGGCATGTGTGCCGTCGTATTTGGAAAGTTTCACGATCTTGATATTGGCATGTTCGAGCGCTTCTTTCATCTGCTCCCCAACCGCTTGTGCGAGGATAACATCGCAGCCTCTGAGGTTGGCTACATCTTTGCGGTGGTGGTTTCCCTCACCCTCGTGGTGATGCGCACCCCCTTCGTGCCCGTGTCCGTGTCTATGGTCTTCTTCCTCTTCCT
>Ga0265295_1001463_pt1 | contig 41421 bp, 35 predicted proteins | sample Munlansysbiofilm_FD_192503 | JGI IMG/M metagenome (GOLD analysis project Ga0265295, IMG submission 192503) | Leachate microbial communities from a municipal landfill in Southern Ontario, Canada - Methane capture system biofilm | ecosystem: Engineered > Solid waste > Landfill > Unclassified ... | reverse complement strand
GAGCAGGTGCAAAACATCGAATGATCTCCATGCAAGTCCATTCCCGTCTTACAAGCCAGTAAAATTAAGGCTTACCGCATTCAGCCAGTCCATAGCAGCCCACCGGTGCCCACCACGATCTACAGCGATATGGTGGGTACAATGGTGGGTACTTTTGGATAGGCTTTCCCCAGTCTGTAACGAATAAAACCTTGGCTAAGCCCTGAGACTTCAGAGTTTTTAATAAGTAAAATACCTACCCGTAGTTGCTTTTATCTGTCTCGATGATGACCCGGCCCTCGCATTAAAGACGCTTGAATATTAGGGTCAACTTTCAACCGCACTTGTGATGTGCCGCTCACGTCAAGCTAAGCCGCCTAAGCGGCGTCTCTTTAAGGTATCCTATGCATTTAATCTGCACATGCAGCCTCTTAATCTGCTGTCACACAGTATTCGACAAGGAGTAGAGCACAACCTTCTTAGATCAGTTTTTATAAATTAATGACTACCAATCCCATACGACATATTTTTGCGTATTGGCATTTGTAACCACCGTCCGTAGCTCGTGTCTTACCGCTACATGTCCTTTAGGCCAACTTTGAGAGATCTTTATGCTGCGAAGTTTATTTATATTTGTTGCTGCTGCATTGTTGTCAGCGCCTGCTTTAGCCAACGTGTCTGCAGAAGCAGCAGGTCATTTAAATGCTACAACAACCCTTATAGGTTATTTAGCAGTTTTTGTCTTTGCCATCGCTTACCTGGTCGTGGTGGCTGAAGAAAAGCTAGAGCTGCGTAAGTCTAAGCCGATGTTAATTGGCGCGGGTATTATTTGGGTACTGGTCGGAATCGCCAGCAACGATCCTGAAGCGACGAAGTCGGCTTTTAGTGGCAACTTCCTTGAATTCAGTGAGCTGATGCTCTTTTTGCTGGTGGCGATGACCTATATCAGCGCCATGGAAGAGCGCCGTGTGTTCGAAGCTTTACGTGCTTGGATGGTGCGAAAAGGCTTTAGTTATCAAACCCTATTCTGGCTGACGGGTATCTTATCCTTCTTTATCTCGCCGGTAGCCGATAACTTAACCACGGCCTTGCTGATGTGCGCTGTGGTACTCAAGGTGGCCGAGGGCCAAGATCGTTTTATCGCGATGTGCTGTGTCAATATTGTGGTTGCCGCGAATGCGGGGGGTGCTTTCAGCCCGTTTGGTGATATTACCACTCTAATGGTGTGGCAAGCAGGCAAGGTGGAATTCTTAGAATTCTTCGACCTCTTCTTGCCAGCCGTAGTTAACTTTACAGTGCCAGCACTGGTGATGAGTTTCTTTGTTCCTAAAGGAAAACCCGCGAGCATCTCGGAAAAGGTTGTCACTAAGCGTGGTGCTAAGCGCATTGTGGCGTTTTTCTTGCTGACCATTATTACAGCGGTTTGCGGCCACCAGTTCTTAGGCTTACCACCTGTCTTTGGCATGATGGTCGGTTTAGGCTATTTACAGTTCTTTGGTTATTTCTTACGCATGAGTTTGCCCTCTTCGTTGGCCAAAAAGCGTACCGCTGCTGAGCAAAAAGCCGATCAGCAACAATTGCGCTATTTAGGTAGCGTCGTACCTTTTGATATTTTCAAAAACGTCGCTCGTGCTGAGTGGGACACTTTGTTGTTTTTCTATGGCGTGGTGATGTGCGTGGGTGGCTTGGGCTATCTGGGCTACCTGCAGTTGGTCTCTGTGATGCTATTTGACGGTCTAGGTGCCACCTGGGCAGCATTTGGTATCGGTATAATTTCTGCGATTGTGGATAACATTCCAGTTATGTTCGCCGTATTGCAAATGGACCCAAGCATCAGTCACGGCCATTGGCTGCTGGTTACTTTAGCCGCGGGTGTAGGCGGTAGCTTGCTGTCGATTGGTTCTGCTGCCGGTGTTGCCCTGATGGGTGCTGCACGTGGTCACTATACCTTTATGAGCCACTTGCGCTGGGCTCCAGTAATTTTCTTGGGCTATATTGCCAGTGTGCTGACGCACCTTTGGTTAGGCGATATCTTAGGCGTGTTTGATATCTACGGTTAAGGTCTGCCGCACAAAAAAGGCGCATTTATGCGCCTTTTTTGTATTTTAGCTAAAGCTTGCTCAAGGTTCTTATCTGCTTTGTGCAACAACCTGTATAGATCAGCGCAGCAGATAGCAACACTCTTTTACCTGGAATGTCTCCACTCAGCTGAGCCTCAACCTGCTCGAATCATGGCTAGTCTAACGACGCTGAGCGTGAATGCTGTCGCGCTTAGATTTACTCAGCCAAGCGCTAATTTCGCTGCTTGCTTCCACATAAAATGCGGCATAGGTGTGTTCAGCTGCCAAGTAATACTCATGGGCTGACTGCCTTGGTGCGACACGTATGCCACTTCACCAAAGTTTACAAAGCCCATGGTAGCGCCGTACTCATCTTTGCTGTGTTCGCGGACAAATAAGAACAGACGCTTACCCATTGCTTGATGCTGAATATAGCTTAAGCCCTTGCCACGCTCAGGCCGTGCACTGTTTTGTGACTGCCAGTGAAACAGCTGCTCATTCATCGCATAGTCGTGATACATGGTGCTGGGTGAAAACTGCTTTTCGTTTTTATTTAGTGTGACAAACAAGAGTTCAATATTTTGCTCTTCAATCATCAACACCCCTTCACGCGCAGGTTTCTGATAATCGAAAATTGTTACGCCAAAGCCTACTAAAATTTGTTCGCGAGTATAACGCGCATGCACTTGAAGCGGATTGAGCGGTACGTTAGACAGGGGAAATTGCTCAATGCGAATACGCCTAATCAACAGACCCAGCAGCTCTATCAGCTCTGCTTTTAGCTCAGGCTGATCCAAGGCTTGCAGACTTTGCGTCAAAGTTGCATAACCTAACGTTGGTCCAGCTTGTTGCCAAAAATCGTAATGGCACATCACCGCCATGCGCGGATCCACCTGTTCAGTTAGCACAAAATTATTGCCTGCCAACTCTTGTAAAAACTGCAGATAAGCAAAGCCATCACAGCTTAAAAACTTATTTTTAATCGCACTGGCGTACACCTTAATCAGCTCATGACTGGCCTTGGTAATTGCTTGCTCGGGGAAAGCTTGCGCCACTAAGGCTATCCAACTGCCGCGCTTATAAATATCCTCCAGCTTTAAATTGGGATGTATTTTTAAGAAATTCGGCAAGGTTAACGACAGATTTGAATCCGTTGAAAATCGTCGAATCAGTCCAACTAAACGGTTTAAATTCACCGTGGCTTGACGGATATTACTGAGCACCATCTCTTGCGTGCGCTTGGTTAACTCAATCCGACAACCTAAGGGCGCATGCGGGAAACCCTGCTTAATCTCATCACTAATAGCTCGATTGGTTTGCCCCACCAGCGCTCTAAACTTCTCCGCAAAGTCATACTCAGGCCGTGAATTACCAACAAAGTCCAAAACTGTGCAGCACTCTTTACCATCGAATAAACGCAAGCCGCGTCCAAGTTGCTGCAAGAAGATGGTTAAGCTTTCTGTGGGACGTAAAAACAACAAGGTATCCACTTCGGGAATATCCACTCCTTCGTTAAAAATATCCACTACAAACAGCACATTGATTTGCCCTGAACGCAGTGCCTGTTGTTTTTGCTGGCGCTCGTGACTGTTGTCACTGGTCAGCACATCACTATGAATACCTTTGAGCAGAAATTGCTTGCTCATAAAATCAGCATGTTCGCGACTGACACAAAAGGCTAGCGCTCTAATACTGCCAATATCAGTAACAATCTCCTGCAAGCTCTGCACGATTTTATTCACCCGCACATGGTTGTGCGTATACAAATTCGTTAGCTGGCCAATATCATAACGGCCACGGCTCCAAGGAATGCTGCGCAAATCAGTATCATCATCTATCGCAAAATATTGAAACGGACATAAATGGCGGCGATTAATGGCTTCCGGCAAGCGTATTTCTGCTGCAACCACACCACCAAAGTCCGCCAAAATATCACTGCCATCGTGACGTTCTGGGGTGGCGGTTAAGCCCAGTAAAATCTGCGGTTTAAAATACTCCAGCACTGCACGGTAACTGGCCGCGGCAATATGGTGCACCTCATCAATCACAATGTAGTCGTAATAATCCGGCGTAAGCGCTAAGTCAGCCAATTGATTGTTCAGTGTTTGAATCGAGGCAAACAGCTGGCGATGGTGTTCAGGCTTTGTCCCGCCCACCCACAGCTCACCAAAGTTACTGTTACGTAACACACCACGATACGACGCTTGTGCTTGCTTAAGAATTTCTTGGCGATGGGCGACAAAGAGAAACTTAGCTTCAGGCTTATTACGTAAAAAACGGGCAAAGTCGAAAGCAGAAATGAGCGTTTTACCGGTGCCCGTCGCTGCGACGACCAAGTTACGAAAACGCTGATGTAAATCACGCTCGACTGCGAGTTGTTCGAGGATTTCTTGCTGATGCGCAAAAGGCTTTAAATCAAAGAAATAGGCAGTTGTTTCAGTGTAGCCACCGCGCGCTTCACGCAGTGCAGTGTTAAGTTTTTCCTTACTTTCAACCTCACCATCAAAAACCTCAAAGTCGTTCGAGGCCCAATAAGTTTCAAAAGTGCTTAACGACTTTGCAATAATGTGCGGGATTTCTTGCGAGGTGATTTTAAGATTCCACTCCAAGCCGCTGGTCAGCGCTGAATGCGATAAATTTGAGGAACCAATATAGCCGGTATGAAAACCCGTATTGCGCAAAAATAAATAACTTTTAGCATGCAAACGCTCGCGCTGGGTGTTGTAGCTCAGCTTGATTTGCGTATTCGGTAATGAGGCTAAAAACTCAACCGCTTTAGCATCGGTCGCGCCCATATAAGAGGTGGTAATCACCTTGAGTTGACGGCCGCTGCGGGTGAACTCTTCCAGCTCTTTACGGAAGATGCGAATCCCCGTCCACTTAATAAAAGACACCAGCCAGTAGATTGTATCGGATGACAGAATTTCACGTTTAAGCTCGCTTTCTAAGGATAAGCCGGCATTACTGCCACAAAAAAGCTCACTCTGGGTCAGCCCAGTCAGCGGGAAAATATCTTCCACATATTTCTTTAGGTCAGCTGCAACAGGATTTTCCAGCGCATATAAAGCCGTTAAGATTTTGCCTTGGCTATTGAGCAAGTTTTCATCGAAGAAATCTTTATCGTCCATCTGCGCTTTAAGCCACAGCAGCAACTGGTTAGCGAGATTAATTTGCTCTTGCAGGTGGTTCTCGCCACCGGCAACCGAGCCCACCGCAAACTCTAAAATGCCACTTAAAAAGCGCGACAACCATATTGAAGCCTCAGCTGGCTCTAAGCTGCGCTCACCCACATAAAACTTTTCACGATTTAAACGCGACTCAACCAACTGGGTAATCAGCTGCTCATAAATCCCTATTTGCTGCATGCCTGAGTCCTTAATATATGTGCAAGCTGAACTATACGGTTTACAGTCTGGGCTGTCTTGTTAGCGCGGTAAAACACCTTGCACTTCAATCCCTAACAGCTGCAGTACCTCACACATATTGCACCTTGAGTCCATTAGCACTATTTTTTGGCTAATCCAATGAGTCGAATAACCGATCTAATCGGCTCATGTCTATACCAAACACAGCTACGGCACCCTTATTACCGCAGCACAATGGATCTGGCAACATTTCTTGGCAGGAATGCGCTGTGCAACTAAGCTGCGTGCGCTGCATCACCGCTTAGCTCAATTAAAAGGTAAGGACTCGCTGGTGGATGGCTATGTTGACTTTAGCCTTAATGCGTTCTTGGCGAATATCCTTGCCTCATCAGCGATTAAAAGTGAAGTTTTAGATATTTACGCAGTGCGCTCATCACTCGCGCACCAGCCATTGATATTGAAAGCGCTGTCGCGGTGTCAGATAAATCTTATGGTGTTGCCCGTTTAATGAAAGATGCAGTGACACAGTGGCAACAACCGCTGACCCTTGATACCTTGCGGCAGTGGCATCCTTGGCTGCTTCAAGGGCAAACAGCCTGACTATCAGCGCGCGGCCAAAGTCAGTAAAGCCACTGCGACCCGCCACCTTACGGCTCTTGTGAAGCTTGCTGTGCTAAGCAAACTAGCTGCTGGCGGGCGCAGTACTCGGTCTGCCATTGTTCAATCAGCTAGGCTCAAGCTTTATAGGCTTAACCGATTTTTCTAAGAGTCAAAATCTGCTCACTGCGCCCAAATGGACCATGCACATCATGCAGCACAGAGCTGGTCAGGCCAATACCGTCACTGCCGTATTGTTGAACAGTTTCGAGGCCTAACCAGCGGCCTGTAGGGTAACGATGCATGTGAATTTGTAGGTCTAAATTCGGAAAGCCCCAAGTAAACTCATTACCTTGGCGCGGAGCAACGCCGTTAGCAGTATCGACCATACCCATTAAGTGAACAAAATCACTGGTGGGTTGGTTTTCAACCATGTCTTTGGCGTTATTAAGCCAAACGATACCTTTACCGGCACGGTGCTTTTCATTGGCTTTGGCCTCAAGGCTTTTAATATAACCACCAGGCCAACGCAGCATACCCTCCCAGTTTGGCAGCGTCTCTGGGTGATACACGACCTGATCTTCGAGTGCGGCGATCTCAGAGCTGTCTTGGGTGCACATGCGCCACGCTCTGGCAACAATGCAGGTTTTGCCATTGGCTTGCATCTGCGACTCAAGCAACTCGATGGTTTTACCCGGACGTATCACGCGCGTGCTAATGGAAAACTCACCCGCCGCAATTAAGCCGAAAATATCATAACTGATGCGGCCGATACGTACATCGTCACGGGGCTGAAAGTCTTCTAACTCTGCGGCGATAATCCCGCTGGCCGGAGCCATATGTTGTTCATGTTCGTTCCACGCACCTTGCGCATGCATCGTAGAGCGATATGTCGCGGTGACGACGCCTGCTGCGTCTGTGGTTTTGTTGATGAATTGGTAATAAGCACTCATTGTGGATTGACCTTGTTGTTATTTATTAATTGAGTGAAAAGACTGAATGAGCATTTGTATCAAGATTCATTGGAATAGGCTAACTCTTAGCATTTAAGACTGCATAAAACATTACCACGAGTGAACACGACTCAACACAAGAGCAAGCCCAAAGCAGCGCATTGATCCCGCCCGCTAAGAGGTGGGGAAATTCTGCGAGATATTGTTAAACAACCTGTACGCTATACCAATAATTTAATTTTATTGCTCAATCCGCACGCTTCAGCAGCCAACCAAAGCTATAATTACAGGCTCTTATCAGCACCTGCCCATACAGGAAACCCCAGCATGAAACAGTTATTGATTGTCGCGCACGGTAGTCGCCGTGCAGCCTCCAACGATGAAGTGAGAGTACTGGCGGCGCAAGTGGCTCAGCATTTGCAATGGTCTGCCGAACAGGTGCAAGTCGCTTTTTTAGAATTGGCGTTACCCTCCATAGCCACAGCTTTAGATGATTGTTTTAAGCGTGGTGTCAATGAAGTCAGCGTGCTGCCCTACTTTTTAGCCTCAGGCAGTCATGTGGTCAGCGATCTACCCCGCGAAATAGCCGCAGCACAGGCTAAGTGGCCTGATAAAACCATTCACCTACTGGCCCATATTGGTGCGGCAGATCGTATGGTCAACTTGATTGCTTCTGCATGCGACTGAGCACAGACTCAGTTCCAAGAACAATTACAGATGAAGCATGCCAGCATTTGCTGTTAGAATAGGCATATTCATTTATAACGCATCGCCCTATAAAAAGTGCTTAGCCGACCTTTCGAGGTCAAAAAGCAGCATGGCTCACACTTTTTCTTGTCCGCAGCGTTTTGATTTTTTATAGGTATTGCATGACCACTACTGGGACGCTTTATATTGTGTCTGCGCCATCCGGTGCAGGAAAAACAAGCTTAGTTAAAGCTTTGATCGATACGATGGCGCAAGTGCGGGTATCGGTGTCACACACAACGCGCGGCATACGTCCTGGTGAAGTCGATGGGGTTAACTACCATTTCACCCCGCGTGAAGAATTTATCAGCATGCTTGAGCAAGGTGATTTTTTAGAACATGCAGAAGTCTTTGGTAATCTATACGGCACCTCGCACAGCTGGGTCAAAGACACCTTAGCCAAAGGCTATGATTTGATTCTAGAAATTGACTGGCAAGGGGCACAACAGGTGCGCAGGCTGATGCCTGAAGCGCAATCAATCTTTATTTTGCCGCCGACCCACCAAGCGCTGCGTCAACGCTTGCATAATCGCGGACAAGATGCGGACGATGTGATTGATTTACGCATGCAACAAGCCATCACCGAGATGTGCCATTATGTTGAATATGATTACATTGTGATCAATGATCATTTCGCTACCGCGCTGGAAGATTTAAAAGCGATCTTCCGCAGCAACCAGTTACAGCTAAGCAGTCAGCAAAAACGTCACACACAACTGCTATGCGACCTGCTACGATAGCTCTATCTGTGTGATAGAGAAGGTAGCTACTTTCTTTGTGACACATTATTTCTTAAACTGTATATGTTTATGCGCCCGTTTTGGCGCTGTTTTTTTCTGTGAGGAATACCATGGCTCGGGTTACTGTTGAAGATTGCCTAGAACACGTTGAAAACCGTTTTGCTTTGGTGATGCTGGCCACTAAACGTGCCCGCCAATTAGCCACCGGCGGCAAAGAGCCTCGTGTGCCGGTTGAGAATGACAAACCGACTGTTTTAGCACTGCGTGAAATTGCAGCAGGTTTTGTAAACGACGAAATGATTGCAGCAGAAGATGCTCTGACTGCTGAAGAACCTTTATTTGCAGCCTTTGACGACAACGCCAACGAATCTCGCTAATGCGGGTGCAGGTCGCTTACGGCATAAAGATATTGCTATCCGGAGGTGAGCTATGCCTGCTTTAGATCGCCTATCGGGGCAGTTATCTACTTATCTAAGCAAAGACCAAGTCAATGCTGTGCGCCGCTCGTATTATTACGCGGAGCAAGCACATGACGGTCAATTGCGCAGCAGTGGCGAGCATTATGTGACTCACCCACTGGCAGTGGCGACTATTTTGGCCGATATGCACATGGACCATCAGAGCTTGATGGCTGCCATGTTGCATGACGTAATTGAAGACACGGGCATCCCTAAAGAAGCAATCGTCGCTCAGTTTGGCGAAAGCGTTGCTGAATTAGTAGATGGCGTGACCAAGCTGACGCAAATGAAATTCGGCACCAAAGCCGAAGCGCAAGCAGAAAACTTCCAAAAAATGGCCATGGCCATGGCTCGCGATATTCGTGTTATTTTAGTGAAACTCGCTGACCGTTTGCACAATATGCGCACGCTCGGCGCGTTAAATCCTGAAAAACGTCGCCGCATTGCCAAAGAAACCTTGGAAATCTATGCGCCCATCGCCAATCGCTTGGGGATGAATCGTATTTATGCTGAATTTGAAGACCTCGGTTTTAAAGCAATGTATCCGATGCGCGCCTCACGCATCCAATCCGCAGTTAAAAGCTCTCGCGGTAATCGCAAAGAGATCGTTAACAAAATCCAAGAATCCATCGCCCATTGTTTAGAGCGCGAAGGTTTACCTGGAGAAGTCAGCGGCCGTGAAAAGCATCTGTACAGCATCTATCAAAAAATGCGTGGCAAGCGTAAAGCTTTCACGGAAATTATGGATGTCTATGCATTTCGCATTGTGGTCGACAAAGTTGATACTTGTTATCGCGTACTGGGTGCTGTACATAATTTATACAAGCCGTTTCCTGGCCGTTTTAAAGATTACATCGCCATTCCCAAAGCCAATGGCTACCAATCCTTGCACACCACCTTATTTGGTATGCACGGCGTGCCGATTGAAATTCAAATCCGTACCCGTGAAATGGAAGAGCTGGCCAATAACGGTATTGCCGCGCACTGGCTGTACAAAACCAAAGAAGATGGTCAACGCAATAACCATGCGCGCGCGCGCCAGTGGGTCAAAGGCTTACTGGAGCTGCAGCAAAGCGCAGGCAACTCCTTAGAGTTTATTGAAAACGTTAAAATTGATTTATTCCCTGATGAAGTCTATGTGTTCACCCCCAAAGGCCGCATCATGGAACTGCCCAAAGGCTCAACTCCAGTCGACTTTGCCTATGCGGTGCACACCGATGTCGGTAATACCTGCATTGCGTGTCGGGTCAATCGCCGTTTAGCGCCTTTATCGCAAGCGTTGGAAAGCGGTGCTACGGTTGAAGTAATTACCGCGCCCAATACTCAGCCCAATCCAAATTGGTTGAATTTTGTTGTCACCGGTAAAGCGCGCACCCATATTCGTCATGCACTCAAACAACAGCGCCGCGAAGAATCCGTCAGTTTAGGAAAACGTCTACTCAGTAAAGCCTTGGATAATCTTGGCGTACGCTATGAAGATATTTCTGAAGAACGCTTACAAGCGCTGCTCAAGGAAAACCATCAAGACGAGCGCGATGATTTACTTGAAGAAATTGGTCTGGGTAACCGCACCGCGCACGTGATCGCCCGACGTTTATTGTCGACCGAGGAATCAGCCGCCAATCCATTGGCCACTGACGGTCCATTGGTGATTCGCGGCACCGAAGGCTTGGTGCTCAACTATGCGCGCTGCTGTACACCGATTCCAGGCGACCTGATTGTCGGCCACTTATCTGCCGGTAAAGGTATGGTGGTACACCGTGATAGCTGTAAAAATATCAGCGAGTTCCGCAACAACCCTGAGAAATGCGTGCCGCTGACTTGGGCCAAAGACATTGATAGTGAATTTAATGTGGAACTGCGCATTGAGCTGGTTCATCAGCGTGGTTTAATTGCCCTGCTGGCCGGCACTATCAGTGAAGCCGATGCCAATATTGATAAAATAAGTGTTGATGAACGTGACGGCCGCATTAGTGTGATTCAGTTGGGTATTGGCGTACGTGATCGTGTGCATTTGGCCCGTATTATTCGTAAGTTACGCGGTCTGGCTGGTGTCTCTCGTATTACCCGCATGCGCGCTTAACCACTTTTATACCGTTCGCCCTAGGGCTTGCTGTATCGGTCTGGCGTGCGGATTATTTACATAACGGAGTACATTATGAGCAAAACCATTATCAACACTGAACACGCACCAGCCGCAATCGGCACCTACTCACAGGCCGTACGCGCGGGAAATACTGTGTATATGTCTGGGCAAATCCCGCTCAACCCCATCACTATGGAAATGGTTGAAGGCTTTGAGCAGCAAGCGGTACAAGTGTTTGAGAACTTAAAAGCAGTGGCCGAAGCGGCGGGCGGCTCACTCAAAGATATCGTTAAACTCAATATTTACTTAACCGACCTAGGCAACTTTGCCACACTCAATGACGTGATGGGTCGTTACTTTAGCGCGCCTTATCCAGCGCGCGCGGCAGTGGGTGTCGCCTCCTTACCACGCAATGCCGGTGTGGAAATGGAAGCGGTCCTGTATTTAGGCTAAACACTTTAATGCGGTGCAGCGGCTAGGTTGCAACCTCAGCTAACTGCGCCGCATACCCTTCACGATAACTGCTGTATTGCGGCTGCCAGCCCAAAGCCCGCGCCCGCGCATTACTGCAACGTTTGCTGCCGGAACGGGGCTGTAAGACCAAGCCTGACACGCTACTGACCTGCAGTTGCTGCTGCAACCAAGCCACAACCTCAGCTTGTTCAACCGGCGCATTATCGACACCCATATACAGCGACTCGAGCGCTTGGCCCTGTGCATCGGCTTGAACAATAGTGGCGATTAATGCAGCCGCATCATCAGCATGAATACGGTTAGTAAAGCTGTGTAAATGCGGCGCATGGTAACCCTCGCGCACGCGTTCAATCAGCATAGTACGCCCAGGCCCATAAATACCGGTTAAGCGCACCGCCGTGGCCGGATGACCGCAGTTAAAAGCACATTGCTCAGCCTCCAGCATAATTTGCCCTGACCAGCGTGTCGGTTCAGTCGGCGACTGCTCATCAATCCAGCTGTCATCACGCTGTCCATACACGCCGCTACTGGAAACAAAAATCACCCGCTTGGGTTGCTGCTGATGGTGCGCCAGCCAGCGATACAGATGGCGCTGGCCATGCACATAAGACTGCTGATAACCGGCCTCGCTCATACTCTGCGCGGCCATAGCATAGATCACATAATCAATCGGCTGCGACGGCCAGTCAGCGGGGCACTCCGGCTGATTTAAATCAGCCGCAATCGGCAGAATTCCCACGGGCAAACGCTTCGTATTGCGGCGTAAACCATGTACGGTGTAACCCTGTTTATCCAGTAATAGCGCCACACGACTGCCGATATCACCACAGCCCACCACCACCACTCGCAACTGCCTATCCATCCTAATTGACTCCAGTACTGGCCTAATCATGAGAATTATTGGTCAGCATTTAATGTAACAGCTATGCTAATACCAATCCTAATGGGAATTAGCTATGACTCTCACTGAACTGCGTTACATTGTTGCTTTAGCCCAAGCTCAACATTTTGGCCGTGCCGCTGAAATGTGCCATATCAGCCAGCCGACTTTATCGGTTGGGGTAAAGAAACTTGAAGAAGATTTAGGCGTGTTGATTTTTGAGCGCAGCAAAAGTGCTGTGCGTGTCACCCCAGTCGGCGAAGCCATTGTGGCGCAAGCACAGCGCGTGCTGGAACAAGCGCAAACCATTCGTGAACTGGCCCAAGCCGGTAAAAACCAATTGGCCGCGCCGCTGCGCGTGGGCGCTATTTATACAGTGGGCCCTTATTTATTCCCGCAAATGATTCCGTTCCTGCACCGTAGGGCACCGGAAATGCCGCTGTATATTGAAGAGAATTTCACCCATGTGCTACGCGAAAAACTGCGTAAGGGTGAGTTGGATGTGATCATTATCGCGCTCCCTTACCAAGATGCCGATGTACTCACCAAAGCCGCGTATAAAGAACCTTTTTGTGTGCTGTTACCGGCTGAACACCCATGGACAGAAAAAGACAGTATCGACAGCAGCATGCTCAATGACAAAAGCTTATTGTTATTAGGTGAGGGGCACTGTTTCCGCGATCAGGTACTAGAAGCCTGCCCTACCACCCAGTCGGGTAATCCGGATAATCGTTATACCACGGTGGAAGCCAGTTCGTTAGAGACCATTCGGCATATGGTCGCCTCTGGCTTAGGCGTTTCTGTGCTGCCATTATCGGCAGTGGATAATCACCGTTATGCCGAAGGCGTGATTGCTGTGCGCCCCTTTACTGAACCCGCGCCGACCCGCACCGTCGCCATTGCTTGGCGCGCCACATTCCCGCGCCCGAAAGCCATTGATGTATTGATGGATGCGATTCGTCAGTGTGATGCTGCACACGCCTACGGCGGGCATTAAACATGGCAGAGTTGCTGGCACATACGCCTATCACCGCCCTTAAAGGTGTCGGTCCTGCTGTGGCCGAAAAACTGGCTAAAGTCGGCCTAGAAAATTTGCAGGATGTACTCTTTCATTTACCCTCGCGCTACCAAGATCGCACACGGATTACTCCGATTGGCGCCTTGCGTCCGGGACAAGATGCGGTGGTCGCTGGGGTGGTGATGGCAGCCAATATTGTCATGGGTAAACGCCGCAGTTTACTGGTGCGCATCCAAGATGGCAGTGGTGGTCTGACCTTACGTTTTTTCCATTTCAGCATGGCGCAAAAAAACGCTCTGAGCAACGGCGTGCAAGTGCGCTGTTATGGTGAAGTGCGTCCCGGTGCCACTGGACTGGAAATTTATCATCCAGAATATCGCCTGCACAATCCGGATGAAGCGCAAGCGCTACACGCCACGCTGACCGCAATCTACCCCAGCACAGAAGGCTTAACCCAGCTACGTTTGCGTGATCTATGTGTGCAAGCCCTGAGTTTCCTGAACCCACGCAGTTTGCCGGACTGGTTACCGACAGAGATAATTAAGACATACCAACTGGGCTCGCTGGATCAGGCCATTCGTTATCTGCATCAGCCTCCACCAGATGCCGACCTAGAAGAACTGGCCGAAGGTGTGCACTGGGCGCAGCAACGCTTGGTATTTGAAGAGATGCTCACCCATCAGTTATCTTTGCAACGAGTCCGTGCCAGTTTGCGCCAGCAACGCGCACCACAATTGCCCCCAGCAAAAAAACTACCGCGGCTGTTTCTGAATAATTTGGGTTTTACCCCAACTGGAGCACAGCAACGGGTCGGCGCGGAAATTGCCTGGGATCTTAACCAAGACACGCCGATGTTGCGTTTGGTCCAAGGTGATGTCGGTGCAGGGAAAACTGTGGTGGCGGCCCTCGCCGCCTTACAAGCCTTGGAAGCCGGCTATCAAGTGGCGTTAATGGCGCCGACCGAGATTCTGGCTGAGCAGCACTTTATTAACTTCACTAAATGGCTTGAGCCACTGAATATTGAAGTGGCTTGGCTGGCCGGTAAACTCAAAGGCAAAGCGCGCACTAAGGCACTCGAACACATCGCCAGCGGCGTGCCGATGGTGGTCGGCACCCATGCGCTGTTCCAAGATGAGGTGCAGTTCAAAAACCTTGCTTTAGCCATTATTGATGAGCAACACCGCTTTGGTGTACAACAGCGTTTGGCCTTACGCAAAAAAGGAGTTGATGGCCTCTCCAGTCCACACCAACTGATTATGACCGCCACACCGATTCCGCGTACCTTAGCCATGAGTGCTTACGCCGATCTGGACACTTCAATACTGGATGAATTACCGCCTGGGCGCACTCCAGTCAACACCCTTGTGCTGAGCGATACCCGCCGCCCTGAAGTGATTGAGCGGGTCCGCGCCGCCTGCTTAGACGGCCGCCAAGCCTATTGGGTCTGTACCTTGATTGAAGAATCCGAAGAGTTGACCTGCCAAGCCGCGCAAAGCACCTATGAAGATTTGACCTTAGCCTTGGTCGGGCAAAACGTTGGCCTGATTCATGGTCGAATGAAGCCTGCCGAAAAAGCCGCAGTGATGAGCGCTTTTAAGCACGGCGAACTGCAACTTCTGGTCGCCACTACAGTGATTGAAGTCGGTGTGGATGTGCCCAATGCCAGCTTAATGATTATTGAAAATCCCGAACGCTTAGGTTTGGCGCAACTGCACCAGCTGCGCGGTCGCGTCGGTCGCGGCAGTACCGCCAGCCATTGTGTGCTGCTCTATCACGCACCCCTGTCTCAGATTGGCCGTGAGCGTTTGGCGATTATGCGCGAAACCAATGATGGTTTTCTTATTGCGGAAAAAGATCTAGAACTGCGCGGCCCAGGCGAGATGCTCGGCACGCGGCAAACCGGCTTACTGCAATTTAAAGTCGCTGATCTAATGCGCGATGCGGCGCTGTTGCCCGCCGTGCGCGCAGCCGCCTGTCAGTTACTCGAACACTGGCCTGAGCATGTCAGCCCATTACTGGAGCGCTGGCTCAAACATGGCCAGCAATATGGGCAAGTATGAGCCCTACGACTGGTCTTAACCAAGCGATACCCTCACTACTGCTGGCGTAAAAACTCATGCACGCGCTGTGCGCTCGCCTCTGGATATTGCTGCATAAAGCAATGCCCACCCGCGACCTGCTCTGTCTGCACATGGCCATTGCGTTGCGCCCATAGCGCAGCTGATTTAGGCACAAAGGGAAAGCTTTCCTCGCCATACATAAACAACAGCGGCGTTTGTACCTTGCCCAGCGCAGACCACAAACCATTGGGGGCAGAAGAAAAAATCGTCGCCTCCAGCTCTGGCGCGCATTTTAATTGCACACCGCCTTGCTCTGCTGGGCGCAGTGCGTAATCCACAAAGGCTGCCAGCGAATCAGGCGTCCAGCCTTTAAAGGTGCCGCGCCCAGTTAACGCCGCATAGGCCGCATCTCGATCCGGCCAATGGGCGCGCCGCGTACGTGTTTTTTTCGCTATTTTATTAATGGTTAAGCCTAAGCGCTCCGCACTTTTCATCATGATTTGTAAGCCTGGGGTATAAATCACCGGGTCCAATAACACCGCAGCGCGAAACAATTGTGGCTGTTGCGCCATGATTAAACTGGTGATCACCCCACCCAAGCTGTGCGCAGTGGCATACACAGGCGCATTGCCAAATATCCCACGCTGCGCCTGAAACGCTTCTAACGCCAGCTCGCCATTACGATTCCAGCCAAGGAATTTGCTACCGGCATCACTATTGCCATGCCCCTGAATATCACACAACCATAAATCATAATCGGCACTTAAGCGCTCCAATAACGGGGTATACACCCGTCCACAAAAACCATTGCCATGTAAAAAGTGCAGGATGGGCTTACCTGAAGGCTCACTGTGCCAACCGCGTAAGGTCAGCTGGGCTGAAGTGGCGTGTGACCATGGTTGTAAATTCATGCAGGCTGATTCCTTATTATTTTTCATTAAGTTAGAGATCAACGCGGCAGGCCGCCAGCTCTGCGGTTAATTGCTGCTGATCTTGCGCTGCAGTAAAAATCAATTCCAGCCGTGAATCTTTGCGCCACTCGCTGTTTTGCCAATGGATCATTTGCCCGTCTAAGGCATTAGCCGATAACCAACCGGCATTGGTCTGCAACACACACTTGGCGCGCTGCCACGCCATGCTGGTCAACCACAACTGCACGCGCATCAGCTCAAACTGCTGCGATGGATGCCAGCGCCAACCTATACTCCAAGCATCAGCTTGACTATTCACGGCACAGATCGGCTGCTGCGGATCACTCCACAGCGTACCCATGGCCGCACGATTGGGTGCAAAACGATCCTCGTTCGACTCACCAGCATGCTGCTCACGACCGGGCAATAACGGATACGCCAGCTGGCCTTGTCGAGTACACAACAGCGGCACGGGGGCAAACGCCTGCTGCCAAAGCTGTGCTTGTTCAGAGCTGATACTGTCGCATTTATTCAACACAACTAAACCGGTTTGCGCCAGCAAGCCCGGCGCAAGCGTGGCCACAGCACTATCAATCGTGGTTTTCTGCGCATCCAGCAACAGCACAATAGGTTGCACGGCCAACACATCCAGCCAAGGCACATCGCGTAACTGCGCAAGCAATTGCAGTGGATGCCCTAAGCCGGACGGCTCAATAAACAAACGATCAGGTTTGGCTTTACGCAGCAATTGCACCAACGCCACCTGAAAGGGCACACCATTCACGCAACAGACACAACCACCAGCCACTTCGGTAAAACTGACGCCGTCTTGATTGCCATCCAGTAGCGCGCTATCCAGACCAATATCACCAAACTCATTGATCAATACCGCCCAACGCTCAGCACTGGGACGTTGCGCCATTAAACTACGCAAAACACTGGTTTTACCGGCCCCTAAAGCGCCTGCAATGACATGGGTTGGGATATGCTGCAACATACTCAGCGCGGCTCCTGACAAAGCAAAAAGAAGTCGCTACCTTAACAAAAACACGCCACGCCTGCGCGCCACTTCACCCCGTTCCCAGCCTTAGTTAAGATAGCCATACCTATTCAACCCCTCGGAGCCTCTGATGCGCCTATGCTCTACTGTGTTGCTCTTGTTATTAAGCCCCTCTATTTTTGCCCAAGCCTGTGTGATTGAGTCAGTCGATCAGCAGGTTAAGGTAAAAATCTGTCAGTACAATCGTAGTATTCCTGAGCATCTATTTAAAAGTGGTTTTTGCCAGCCGCAGCTTCAAGGACAAACCACTAGCGTCAGTTTTGTTGAGCAATGCCCAAGCGGTGCCTTTGGTGTCTGCCGCAATGCACAAGCTGGGGGTTTGGGCTATGTAGAGGATATTTACTACTACGGGGTAAAGAGCGATGCGCGCTATCTTAAACCGGCTTGCGAACAACAAAGTAAAGGCCAATGGATAACTGACCCGTAAAGCACTCTTGGCTCATACCGCACCCTAACCAAGCGCGACGCCAAGCAATCCTGCATCAGGATCCAGCGTGGTAAAAGCTCAACTTTTATTTAAATGCAATATTTTTGATATTAATACTCAACAATATTCATTTGTTTATATGAAAGCGGCGTTCTAGCATAGCTATCTTGACTTAAGTCAACTGCCGTATGCTAAGCCGCTCACGCATAAGTCTTATCACAGCAGACATCTTCAACACTTCAGGAGGATGGCGTTGCTCGTTACTGTTCAAGCTCATTGCTCAGTATGCGAGCACCTGCGCTAGACATAGTATGAACACGACAACTGAGCACACTGACGCCTACAATTATAAGGTCGTCCGCCAATTCACCATCGCCACTTTACTCTGGGGCTTTATTGGCATGAGTATGGGCGCGGTGATCGCCGCTCAACTGGTCTGGCCGCAACTGAATTTCGATCTGCCTTGGACCAGCTTTGGCCGCATTCGCCCCATTCATACCAATCTGGTGATTTTCGCCTTTGGTGGCTGCGCACTGATCGCAACATCCTTCTATATTGTGCAGCGCACCTGCTATGCACGCCTGCCCTCAGATAGCGCCGCCAGTCTATTCTTCTGGGGTTGGCAAGCGATGCTGATCGCCACAGTAGTCAGCTATGCGCTGGGCTATACCACCACTAAAGAATACGCGGAAATGGAATGGCCCTTAGCGATTGTCTTAACCTTGCTCTGGGTGATCTATATGTGGCTGTTTTTTGGCACCCTACTGCGCCGTAAAACCTCACATATTTACGTGGCCAACTGGTTTTATGGGGCTTTTATGGTGGTCACCGCGATGGTGCATATCATTAATCACGCTGCGATTCCCGTCACCCTAATGAAATCCTATCCACTCTATGCCGGCGCCACCGATGCCATGGTGCAATGGTGGTTCGGCCACAGCGTGGTGGGCTTTATTTTATCCGTTGGTTTCTTAGGCATGATGTATTACTTCGTACCTAAACAAGTGAATCGTCCGATTTACTCCTACCGCTTATCGATTGTGCATTTCTGGGCGATTATCTCGATTTATATCTGGGCGGGTCCACACCATTTACATTACACCGCGCTGCCGGACTGGGCGCAAAGCTTAGGCATGGCCATGTCGATCATCCTGTTGGCACCCAGCTGGGGTGGAATGATTAACGGTATGATGACCTTATCTGGTGCTTGGCATAAATTGCGCAGCGATCCGATTTTGCGCTTTCTTGTCGTCGCCTTAGCCTTTTACGGTATGTCGACCTTTGAAGGGCCAATGATGGCAATCAAAACCGTCAATTCACTGTCGCATTACACCGACTGGACCATTGGCCATGTACATGCCGGCGCTTTGGGCTGGGTGGCGATGATCAGTGTGGGTAGCCTCTACCATATGATTCCCAAGCTTTGGGACCATAGTCAGATGTACAGCACACGCTTGATTAACACGCACTTCTGGTTGGCCACAGTCGGTACCGTGATTTACATCGCGGCAATGTGGGTCAATGGTTTAACTCAAGGCCTGATGTGGCGTGCGATTAATGACGATGGCACCTTGTCCTACTCATTTGTTGAAGTATTGCAGTCCTCACATGCCGGCTATATTGCCCGCTTAATTGGCGGCTCACTGTTTGTCTGCGGCATGCTGCTGATGCTGATCAATACCTGGTTAACCTTGCGTCAACCCGCGCAAGAAAAAACAACTGTATTGCACCCGATGGAGGGCTAATCGATGCCTATTATTTTAAGTATTGTCTTGATCATCGCCGGCTATTGGAGCCTACGACAGATGACTCTGCTGCAAACGGAACAGGCGGCCATGCTGCCCTTTGCCGATGACCCTGAAGCGGCTAAACGTGTTGAGCAAGAAACCGGACGCGCGTGTTTACCTGAGCATTTAGCTCAACAAAGCGCATTGCACGCCTAAAACTCACGAGTGATCAACGCCCCGCCTCACGCCCAATAACGGCACCCTGTGTGCCGTTATTTTTTGTCTATTAGTCTACTGTTTGGAAATTCGTCCGTGCGCGCTCAATGGATTAAAGCTGTTACCCCGCTGTCGTTAAATATCCCAAAAAAACAATGGATAAAGTCCGCCAGCGGTGCCTTTATTGGCGTGCTGTCTTGCATGCTCTGCGGTCATTTTTTATTTGGTAGCCAGATTACTCTAAGCTTAGCTGCACCGATTGGCGCATCCGCCATTCTACTGTTTGTCACCCCGGCGACACCCTTAGCTCATCCTTGGTCACTTTTAGCCGGTAATCTACTGGCCGCTTGCATTGGTCTGCTTTGCGCTTTGTATATTGACGAGCCAGCCTTACGCGCGGCGGTAGCGGTGGGCTTGGCGATTGTGAGTATGCTGGCCTTACGTTGTTTACATCCGCCGAGCTGCGCTTTGGCGCTAACCGTTGCACTGAGCGCCTCTTTACATGAGCTAGGCTTTGCGCTACTGATACCCATCATCGGCCAGTCATTATTATTACTGGGCATCGCTTTAGTGTTTAACAACCTCAGTGGCAGCGCCTATCCGCGCGTAGCACCGCCGCCCCAGGAAAACCTCTACAACACGGCTGATCCACTACCCATTAGCCGCACTGGCTTTAATGAAGACGACTTAGACCAAGCACTGAGCGGCTTCGGTACCTACTTAGATATTCGCCGCGAAGACTTAGAAGCGCTGCTGCGTTTGACTGAGCAGCACAGCTTTAAACGCCGCACCGGGCATCTCACTGCGGCGTCGATTATGTCGCGTGATTTGCGCATCGGCCACCCCGAGATGCCGATTGAAGAAGCCTGGATTCGCCTAAAAGAACACCGTTTAAAAGCTTTGCCCATCGTTGATCAACACCGCCGCTTAGTCGGTATTATCACCTTGGTCGACTTATTAAAATATTTTGAGTTGGATGCGCCCATCAGCCGTTTTCATCGTTTGAGGTATTTACGCAATAAACGCCTCAAACACATTATGACTACACCAGTGATTAGCGTACATTTTGATACGTCGTTGATTGAACTGGTCACCTTGCTGTCTGACCGTGGCTTGCACTATATACCGGTGATTGATCAACACCGACAATTGGCCGGTATTATTACTCAAACGGATTTGATTGCTGCGTTGTACCGCGGCGGGTTGGCAGGCACCTAAGACAGTAAGTGCTCTTGCGTTTGCAGCCAGTTAGCGTCTTCGCGCATTAAGTTTTTTAACACAGCTAATGCATCCTGCAATGCTTCACTGGATTGCGACTTGGCATACACCATATAGACTGGCCAAGAAAACTCGGGCGCGTGCGGCACTCGCTGCAAGGTGCCTTGGGCAAGATGCGGTTCAATCACGCGGGTTCTAAAATAGCCGCGACCACCCTCCTGCAACATCGTATGCAAGGCCAGCGGTCCAAAGTTACAGCGCAGTGCACTGTGTGCATGCTCAGGCAAGACTGCATCATGCTGCTGCCGAAACAAAGCGCCCCAATCAACGTAAATATAGGGCTCGGCTTGCACAACCGATTGTACCTGCACCAGTTTCTCTTCGAGGAGTTGCTCCACCTGCAAGCCCGGCCAATAATGCGGCTGATGCATTAAAGCAGCGTCCAGCTCACCACTTTCTAATTTTGCCTGCAGAGTATGGGTATCATGCACACTGACATCCACCGCATAACCGCGGTGTTGCTTAGCAAGCTGCATAAACCAATCTTTAAGCAGCGGATTCCATAGGCTGGTTTCCGCAGCCAAACGCACTCTGACCTGTAACTGCTCAGGAAAAGGTAAGGCATTGCGCGCCGCCTCCCAGGTTTGCAACAATTGATGGGCATAATGAATAAAATGCTCGCCATGTACGGTCAAGCTGGCACCTGCACGATTACGCACAAACAGGGCACAATTGAGTTGCACCTCAAGGTTTTTAACCCGTGCAGTGACCGTGGTTTGCGTCACGCATAACTGTTCTGCCGCAGCAATAAAACTGCCACAGCGTACAATCTCTAAAAATGTGCGTGCCAGTTCTATATCCATAACAGACTTTAACCATACCGATGCAATGATCGTTTTTCTTAACTGCGATTAAATTCCACAGCAGTCTGGCCAAATTGCCGTACAGTCTGCCAACCTACTTAAAATCATATTAGACCCGTGATCATGACACAGATATCAACCGAACAACTCACCAAAGAGTGGCAAGCAGTACTCGATCAGACCCCCGAGAACATTTATAGCGATGCTCAGCAACTGGCGCAGCAGCACGCGCCTGAGCTGGCCCAAAGTTTCTATAAGCATATGTTAAACGATACGGTAGCTGCTCAGTTTTTATCCCATGAGCAAGTTCAAGAGCGTCTCAGCAGCTCAATGCAACGCTGGATTATTAGCTTATTGAGCTTAACCCGCAGGGACGGTTTAGCCGCTATTATCGCTCAACAAAAACATATCGGTGATGTGCATGCACGCATTGGTATTCCAGTGCACTTGGTGCTGCGCGGTGCACGTATCCTCAAAGAAACAGCGGCTAAATTACTCAATCAGCATGCGCAACAAAAAGAATGCCTTGGCTTTATTTCTACATTAATCGACATGGCCATGGAAGTGATGAGCCAAGCCTATTCTGCCTCCAACGATGACAACTCGCGCGCCGAAGAATCTTACCGCTTATTTTCTATCGCCCAAAACTCCGCCCATGAAAAAGAGCGTCAACGCGCCGCGTTACTGGACTGGGAAAACAAAGCCATGTTCGACATTGCCATGGGGCTGCAATTTTCTCAGCTCAGCACCCTGTCGGCCTCTGAATTTGGCTTATGGTTTCGTCATAAAGGCGCGCACGCCTTTGCAGGCAGCTCGGAAAGCGTATTGATCAGTGCCGCTATGGAAAAAATCGATACTGTGACGTTACCGATGCTTGAGCTTGTGCAAAAAGAGCCCGAGCGTCGCCAACACATTTTACGTCAACTGCATGATCAAGCACACAGTATCGCTTACCATCTAGAAACTTTATTTAGCCAGATCAATGAGTTAGAAAGTGGCCGCGATGTGCTGACCCACTTACTCAATCGCAAGTTTTTGCCCGTAGTGATGAGCAAAGAAATTAATTATGCGCGCCAGCATCAACGTCCCTTTTGCCTGTTAATGATTGATGTTGACCTCTTTAAAAAAATTAATGACAGGCACGGCCACGAGGCCGGTGATATCACGTTGCAACAGCTCGGTAGCTTGCTGAGTAATAGCTGCCGCAGTGGCGACTATGTGTTTAGACTGGGTGGCGAAGAATTTTTAATGTTGTTAGTCGATATTACGGCAGACAAAGCGAGCAAGGTTGCCGAAAAGTTGCGCCAACTGGTGGAAAAAGAAGGCTTCCGCTTACCCCAAGGTGGCACACTAAAAATAACTATCAGTATTGGCCTAGCACAATATGTGGGCCACCCAGACCCACAAAAGCTCTTCAATAGAGCCGATGACGCACTGTACCAAGCCAAACACCAAGGACGTAATCGGCTGATCGTTGCCGACTGAGCAGCCTTTACAGCGAGCGCAACTCTTGCTCGGCATGCTGGCCCCCGCGTGATTATCACCCAGAGTTAAGCCTCAATTGGCTCAATCATCCTGCACGGCATGAATTGAGCGCTGCTAAGTTCCACAGGGAACTAGCACTCTGACCAAGGGTCTATTAACATGCATTTAAGTTTACTGACCACTCAATATTTTATCGGAGTTTAGAATGCGCAATTTGCTTATGTCAGCTGTTTTGGTAGGTGCCAGCCTGTTAGGTTCTACCGCGTTTGCGCAAGAACTGATTGAAGGCCGTAACTATGTTGCCTTAAGCAGTCCTGCAGCGACCGCACAGCCAGAAAAAATCGAAGTCATTGAGTTGTTTTGGTATGGCTGCCCGCATTGCTATCAACTAGAAGCAACCATTAATCCATGGTCAAAAAAACTGCCAGAAGATGTCAACTTTATCCGCGTACCGGCGATGTTTGGCGGTATTTGGAATGTGCATGGTCAACTCTTTCTTACTTTAGAAACCATGCAAGCTGAAAGCAAAGTACATGACAGCATTTTTAATGCACTGCACAACGCTGGACGCAAGTTGTCATCGTTGGATGAAATTGCCAACTTTGTCGCTGAGCAAGGCGTTGATAAAGCCTTATTCTTGAAAACCTGGAACTCTTTTAGCGTTAAAAGCCAAATGGAAAAAGCTAAAAAACAAGCAATAACCTATCAAATCAGTGGCGTGCCGGCCATCGTGATTAACGGTAAATACCGTTTTGATATTGGTATGGCGGGCGGTTTACAAGAAACAGTCGAAGTCGCCGATGCCCTGATTGAAAAAGAACGTCAAGCAAAATAGGATAATACTGTGCTGATGCCACGTCGCTTTAGCCAAGAACGCTCAATACTCTGCTGTGATGCCAATTATAATCTGCAGTGCATCCCAGACGTGTCGCCGCGTAATGTGCGGCACATTCGTTTATTGAGTTTCAATATACAAGTTGGCATCAGTACCAGCGCCTACAGTCAGTATGTGACACGCAGCTGGAAGCATATTTTACCGCACCAAGAGCGCTACAGAAATCTAGAGAAAATCGGCTTTTTGCTTAACGACTACGATATCGTTGCGCTACAAGAAGCGGATGGTGGCAGTTTACGTTCAGGCAATATCAACCAAGTCCAACAACTGGCGCAACTGGGCAACTTTCCCTATTGGTACCAACAGCGCAACCGTAATCTGGGGCCCTTTGCGCAACACAGTAATGGCCTACTAACCCGCCTCACGCCGCAAAAACTTGAAGACCACCCTCTGCCTGGCCCTGCTGGACGTGGTGCTATTTTGGTGCAGATTGGTCAAGGTGCTGATGCCATTGCCGTAGTTTCTATGCATTTGGCCTTAGGCGCACGCGCACGTAATCGCCAACTGAGCTACATCCATGAGATTGTCAGTGATTATCCGCATGTGGTGTTAATGGGCGACATGAATACGCAAGCTGAAAATCTTCTGATCAACTCGCCCTTAAGCAGTCTTAACTTGCGCGCAGCGCAAACCAGCGCTACTTTTCCTAGCTGGAAACCACAACGCTGCCTTGATCATATTTTAATCAGTTCTGAGCTCGAGATCGCGAATATGTCCGTCTTGCCCATCCCGATTTCTGATCATTTACCTGTTGCTATGGATATTATCTTACCCAACCTAACACCCACACCTGTCTATCACTTCCCACAGTCCTAAAGATTGGCCCACAGCTAATTGAGTAAGACCGCATCCAGAGCGTGCAGCAGCGTGGCTTCATCAATCGGCTTAATTAAGTAATCTTTTGCACCTTGGCGCTGGCCCCATACTCGATCAGTGTCCTGATCTTTACTGGTGATAATAATCACCGGAATATGCTGTGTTTCAGGAATTCGGGTCAGCTGTCGGGTCGCTTGAAAACCATTGAGACCGGGCATCACAATATCCATAAGTACGGCATCCGGTTGTTCTTGCTTAGCCAAAGCCACCCCATCAGCACCATTTTCAGCTTTATAGACCTGATGGCCATGTTCCTCTAGCAACGTGGCCAACTTGGCCATCTCAGTGGGCGAGTCATCCACAATCAAAATACGAGCCATACTTTCCCCAATAACAGAAAATGATAGGATGCGTGTCGACGATTTTGCCAGTACGCTAAACCCACGACACTCGATTGTAGCACCCAGCCAATCTAACACTGTTATTCAGTTAAACTAGAGTGCATTATTGACTACTTAATTTTATTGGAGACGCTACCATGCAGGTTCGCCTTGGGATTGTAATGGATCCTATCGATCGTATTTCATTCAAAAAAGACAGCTCCTTGGCCATGCTCTTATCGGCCCAAGCTCGTGGCTGGTCTTTATTTTATATGGAACAGCACGATTTATATCAACACGCTGGTGAAGCTCGTGCACGCATGCGCCCTCTGCAAGTTTTTGATAACGCTGAACACTGGTTTGAGCTGGGCAATGAAATTGATGAGCCATTGGCAAGTCTGAACGTCATTCTAATGCGTAAAGACCCACCTTTTGATAATGAGTTTCTCTATAGCACCTACTTACTGGAACAGGCGGAAACAGCAGGCAGCCTCGTAGTGAACCGTGCGCAAAGTTTGCGCGACTGCAATGAGAAGCTGTTTGCTACCTTATTTCCACACTGCACCCCCGCCACTATTGTCAGCCGCCGTGCCGATATTCTGCGTGAATTTGCCACAGAGCATGGTGATGTCATTCTCAAACCGTTGGACGGTATGGGTGGCTCATCGATTTTCCGCCACCTGAAAGGTGATCCCAACTTATCGGTGATTTTAGAAACACTGACTGCGCATGGCACCCAACAAATTATGGCGCAGAAGTACTTGCCAGCCATTAAAGACGGTGATAAGCGCATTCTAATGATTGATGGCGAGCCAGTCCCTTACTGCTTGGCACGGATTCCTGCGGCAGGCGAAACACGTGGTAACTTAGCTGCTGGGGGCCGTGGTGTAGCACAACCCTTAACTGACAAAGATCGCTGGATTGCTGAGCAGATTGGCCCTGAGTTGCGTAAACGTGGCTTGCTCTTTGTTGGCTTAGATGTGATCGGTGAGCATCTGACCGAAATCAACGTCACCAGCCCGACCTGTATCCGTGAAATTGATGCCGCTTATGATACAAAAATCGGTGATCAATTGATGGATGTGATTGCCGCAAAGCTTGCTCAACGCAGTTAAATAGATCGGCTTGCACAGCGGTCTATGGCAAAATGTGCAAGCCGTTTTATGATTATTATACTGTTTCTCGGCAGACCGCCGCCTCTGTCGAATATCTAGTACGCCTATGAAAAACTCTGCTGAAAATCCTTTTGCTGAAGCTAAGTCTGCAGTCAATTCTGCTAATCGCTTAGGTTTTACTTTGCTTATTGCAGCCCTTTTGCACCTAGCGATTATCCTCGGCGTGGGCTTTAACAAGACTGAGCCTGCGCCACAGAGCAAAAGCTTGGATGTCACCTTAGCCACCTTCAAAAATGAAAAAGAGCCGGAAAAAGCCGACTTTATCGCTCAAGCTGATCAGCAAGCTAGCGGCACACGGGCTAAAGCAGTCACACCAACCACCACAGAAAAAGCTCCATTCCAAGACAGTAAAGTCAAAAAAGTCCAGATTGAAAGCAGCATAGCTAGCACAGCGGTTATCCAACCCAAGAAACCAGTGATGAGTACGGCACAAGCACAACCACAAAAAGTGCTGAAAGCGCCGAGCGTGCCAGCCAAACAACAACCCAGTCGCAAAGCGCCAGTCTTTAACCGTGAACAGCTGTCGGCAGATATTGCCAGCCTCGAGGCAGAACTGTCATTTAACCAGCAACTGCATGCGCAGAAAAACCGTATCAACCGGCAAAATACCGCAGCCAGTAAACGCGATATCAGTGCTTGGTACCGTGACGACTGGCGCAAGAAAGTAGAGCGCATTGGAAACCTGAACTACCCTGAAGAGGCCCGGCGCCAAGGTCTGTACGGCAGCTTGCGCGTCTTGGTCTTAATTAAACGCGATGGCTCGGTAGCACAGATGCGTGTCTTAGAATCCTCTGGCCATCCGATCCTCGATCAAGCCGCTTTAAATATTGTGCGTACGGCCATGCCGTTTGCCCCCTTCACCGGCGAGTTGGCCGCGCAGTATGATCAAGTTGAAATCATTCGTACCTGGCGCTTTGAACGCGGCGATCGTCTTTCCAGTCAATAATCTGCGATAATCAGCAGGCTCCTCTTGAGCTGCCTCTTTTCCGCGTATTGATGAGGACAATTTAAGCCTATGACTTCTGCATTTCCTTCCTTAGCTGGGCATTTTTTAATTGCTATGCCCACTATGACCGACCCTTCTTTTGCACAATCGGTGGTGTATTTACTAGCCCATGATGAAAATGGCGCGCTGGGTTTAATTATTAATCGACACAGTGGTTTAACCCTGAATGATGTCTTAGAACAATTGCAGCCCGAGCAGCCACCGCTGGGCGATGCGCATAATCAAGAGATTTTTAGCGGCGGCCCCGTGCACACTGAACTGGGCTTTGTCCTGCATAACCACGGCCCACAGTTTCAAGGCACCACCACCTTTGCTGAATTGTCCTTAACCGCGTCACAAGATGCCTTGCAGGCCATTGCCCAAGGCACAGGCCCTGAGCACAGTCTGATTGCTCTGGGTCATGCCGGTTGGGGTGCAGGGCAAATAGAAGATGAGCTGCGCGACAATGCCTGGTTATCCTGCCCTGCAGATCATCGAATTATTTTCCAGACTCCCATCGACGAGCGCCGCAGTGCCGCCGCCGCGTTATTGGGTGTGGATCTTGAGCGTCTTAGTCACCAAGTAGGTCACGCATGAGCGAAACGACAACAGCGCCAAAATTACTGCTCGGCTTTGATTTTGGCACCAAGCAAATTGGCGTAGCCGTGGGACAAATGATCACCCGGCAAGCGCGCGAGTTGTGCAATTTAAAAGCACAGGATGGCATTCCGCGCTGGGAGCAGATCGAAGCACTGATAAAAGAGTGGCAGCCGGATGCACTTGTTGTAGGATTGCCCTTGAACATGGACGGCACACCCAGCGAGATGTGCGTGCGCGCAGAAAAATTTGCGCGGCGTTTAAATGGCCGTTTTAACTTACCTGTCCATACCCATGATGAGCGTCTGACCACTTTTGAAGCCAAAGGCCAACGTTTATCGCAAGGACAGCAACGTGGCAGCTATCGAGAGCAACCTGTTGACGCATTAGCCGCCGCATTACTATTGCAAGGCTGGCTGGAGCAATACAGCGACAGCTGAGCGCAATTGATGCTTGGAGTTGATTTAAATGAGCTTACCTAATCCTGCTGTATTGATTACTGCAATGGCCCGCGAACTGCAAGCCCATCTGCACACGCAACACATCGACAACCCGCGTTTTGTTGGTATTCATACCGGCGGTGTCTGGGTCGCTAATGCGTTATTAAAAGAATTAGATTGCCAAGAGCCGCTGGGCATTTTAAATGTCTCATTTTATCGCGACGATTTCAGTCGCAGCGGTCTGCACCCACAGGTGCGCCCTTCGGAGCTGCCCTTCGATATTGAAGACCAGCATTTGGTATTAATTGATGACGTATTGATGAGCGGTCGCACCATTCGTGCCGCACTCAATGAGTTATTCGATTATGGCCGCCCAGCCAGTGTGACCTTAGTCTGCTTATTGGATTTAAATGCTCGCGAGCTACCGATTCGTCCCGATATTGTCGGCGCAACGCTTTCCCTTGAGCAAAATCAGCGGGTAAAATTAACTGGACCAGAACCGCTGGCCATCCAACTGCAAACCCTCGACCACCTATGAGACTTTCGCAATGACGCCTCCCTCGCCTAAGTGCCCGTTGCAGCTAAACGACCAAGGTCGTCTGCGCCATTTTTTATCCCTCGATGGCCTGCCTCGCAGCATGCTCACCGAAATTTTAGACACCGCCGACTCTTTCCTTGAAGTCGGCGCGCGTGCGGTTAAAAAAGTCCCTTTATTACGCGGTATGACCGTCTGTAACGTGTTTTTTGAAAACTCCACGCGCACCCGTACCACCTTTGAACTGGCGGCCAAACGCCTATCAGCAGACGTGATCACCCTTAACGTATCCACCTCCTCCACCAGCAAAGGTGAAACCCTCACCGATACCCTGCGTAACCTTGAGGCGATGGCAGCGGATATGTTTGTTGTGCGCCATGCTGAATCTGGCGCTGCGCACTTTATTGCCGAGCACGTCAGCCCCAATGTCGCCATTATCAATGGCGGTGATGGCCGCCATGCACACCCCACCCAAGGCATGTTGGATATGCTGACCATCCGTCGGCATAAAGGCGATTTTGAACAGCTTAAAGTGGCGATCGTCGGTGATATTCTGCACTCACGTGTAGCACGCTCTAATATGATTGCCCTGAAAACACTGGGCTGCCCTGATATTCGTGTGATTGCACCCAAAACCTTACTGCCGGTAGGACTTGAGCAGTACGGCGTGAATGTCTACACCGATGTCAACGAAGGCTTAAAAGGTGTCGATGTGATCATTATGCTACGCCTACAGCGCGAGCGTATGCAGGGTGGTTTACTGCCCAGTGAGGGCGAGTTTTACCGTCTGTATGGTTTAAGTGAGCAGCGCTTAGCCTTAGCTCACCCCGATGCTATTGTTTTGCACCCTGGCCCGATTAATCGCGGTGTTGAGATTGATTCAACGGTTGCCGACTGCGCACGCTCGATGATTCTCAACCAAGTCACCTACGGCATTGCCATTCGCATGGCGGTGTTATCCATGACTATGAGCGGTCAAAATGAACAACGCCAATTGGATGCAGAAAAGCAGGAGTCACGCTAATGCGTATACAGATTAACGGTGCTCGCTTAATTGATCCTGCCAGCCAGATGGATAAGCACGCTGATATTTTTATTGATGACGGTAAAATTATTGCGATTGGCGATACCCCTCGCGATTTTGTCGCTGAGCAAATGATTGACGCCAATGGCTTAATTGCCGCGCCCGGCTTAGTCGATATCTCAGCCTCCCTACGCGAGCCAGGCTATGGCCGCAAAGGCTCAATCGCTAGTGAAACCCGTGCTGCTGCGGCCGGTGGTATCACCAGTTTGTGCTGCACTCCGCATACTAAGCCAATTTTAGATACCGCCGCTGTGGTGGATCTTATTTTAGATAAAGCACGTGATGAAGGCTCCTGCAAGGTCTTCCCTTTGGGTGCACTGAGCCAAGGTTTAGCCGGCGAACAACTGGCTGAGTTGGTCACCTTACGTAATGCTGGCTGTGTCGCCTTCAGTAATGGTTTGGTGCCATTTAGCAGCAACCGCGTCCTACGTCGCGCCCTAGAATATGCAGCAACCTTCGATTTAACCGTGATTTTTCACCCACAAGATGCCGCTCTAGCTGAAGGCGGGATTGCCCACGAAGGCGCAGTAGCCACCTTCCGAGGCTTAGCGGGGATTCCAGAAACGGCGGAAACAGTAGCTTTATCACGCGACTTACTGCTTATTGAGCAAAGCGGCGTGCGTGCGCACTTTAGCCAAATTACCACCGCACGCGGCGCACGCTTGATTGCCAAAGCTCAAGCGCGCGGCTTACCGGTCACCGCTGATGTGGCCATGTATCAGCTGATCCTGACTGAAGACGCCTTAATGGATTTCTCCAGTTTCTATCATGTTCTGCCGCCACTGCGCTCGCTCGCCGACCGCGAAGGCTTACGTGAAGCGGTTAAAAGTGGTGTGATCAGCGCCATTGCCAGTCACCATCAACCGCATGAAGCGGATGCTAAACTCGATCCGTTTGCCGCGACTGAGCCCGGCATCAGCAGTATTGAATTACTCTTGCCTCTGGCACTGAGCTTGGTTGAAGAAGGCCTCTTTGATCTACCCACCGCGCTGCAACGCTTAACCACGGGTCCAGCAGCAGCACTGCGTCTCAACGCTGGACGTATGAGTGTGGGTGCTGCGGCAGATATCGTATTATTTGACCCTAAAGGGCAAACTATCGTCGGTGAAAGCTGGTTATCTAAAGGCCGCAACTGCCCATTTATGGGGCATGTGTTACCTGGAGCAGTGCGTTACACGCTATTAAATGGCCGTATAACCCATAAAAACCTATAAATTCGCAATAAAAGTCCTCTAAAATAGCGTTACAGAGGGCTTTTAGCCGTACTGTATTGATCTGACCTGTTATTGGCACACCCTCTAACAACACAGTTGCCACCACCTAGGCTACTGTGTGTGGTCAGCCTTGCACGTCAGCACCACCTTAGCTGACGTGTTCTTCAAGCTCAGCTACAGGAGGTTTGCTATGTGTGGCATTGTTGGCGCCATCGCTGAACGCAACGTCAGCGCAATTTTACTGGAAGGCCTAAAGCGCCTTGAATACCGTGGTTATGACAGCGCAGGAATCGCTGTTTACAACACTCAACAGCACCTACAACGCCTGCGCCGTACCGGCAAAGTCGCTGAACTTGCACAAGCTTTAACCGAGCAGCCACTCAGTGGTCATTTGGGTATCGCCCATACGCGCTGGGCCACCCATGGCGTACCCAGCGAAGCCAATGCCCACCCGCACTTTTCCAGCGAAGAATTAGCTGTGGTGCACAACGGTATTATTGAAAACCACCAAGAACTACGTGCTGAGTTGCAAGGCTACGGCTATGTCTTCACCTCGCAAACCGATACCGAAACCATCGTTCACCTTTTGCATCACTTACAAAAAACCCATCACGATTTACTCGATGCCCTGCGCATTGCAGTGACCCAGTTAAAAGGCGCCTATGGCCTTGCTCTGATCAGCGTTAAACAGCCTGAACGCATTTTTGCCGCGCGCAGCGGTAGCCCCTTGGTCATAGGTTTAGGCATTGGGGAAAATTTTCTCGCCTCTGACCCATTGGCTTTACGCCAAGTCACCGACCGCTTTATTTACCTTGAAGAAGGCGATATTGCAGTGATTCAACGTGACCAACTGCAGATTTGGGATGCTCAAGCAACGCCTGTAGATCGTGCGATTGTGCACTATCATGAGCAAGCAGAAAGCGCTGACAAAGGCAGCTATCGACACTTTATGCTCAAGGAAATCTATGAGCAGCCACAAGCCGTACAACGTACTTTAGAAGATCGTTTAGCCACTGATCATGTTTTGCCTGAAGCCTTTGGTCCCGAGGCCAGTGCACTCTTTGCCCAAGTTAAAAACATTCAAATTGTTGCCTGTGGCACCAGTTATCACGCCGGAATGGTGGCGCGCTATTGGTTAGAAAACCTCACTAACACCCCGTGTCAGGTCGAAGTTGCCAGCGAGTTCCGCTATCGACAAGTGGCTGTACAAGCGCACACCCTATTTGTCACTATTTCACAATCGGGCGAAACCGCAGACACCTTAGCCGCGTTACGTCACCGCAAAGATAACGCCTATCTGGCCAGCTTGACCATTTGTAATGTCGGCACCAGCTCACTGGTGCGCGAATCAGATCTGACCTTACTGACCCGCGCCGGCCCAGAAATAGGTGTGGCATCCACTAAAGCATTTACCACGCAATTGGTTGGCCTGCTCCTGCTCACCCTCGCCATCGGCCGCGCGCGGCACACCCTTGCCGCCGAGCAAGAGCGCGAAATTATTGAGGCCCTGCGCAGCCTCTCAGCCAAGCTCAATGATGCCTTATCACTGAGTGCCAGCATTGAAAGCACCGCACAGTTATTTGCCGAAAAAAATCACGCCCTATTTTTAGGTCGTGGTGAGCAATTCCCTGTCGCATTAGAAGGTGCTCTGAAGCTTAAAGAAATTTCCTATATCCATGCTGAAGCCTACCCTGCCGGCGAACTCAAACACGGCCCTCTGGCCCTGGTCGACAGCGATATGCCGGTGGTCACAGTAGCGCCCAACAATGAACTGCTGGAAAAACTTAAATCCAACCTGCAAGAAGTCAGCGCCCGCGGTGGGCAACTCTTGGTATTTGCTGATCGCGAAGCACAACTGACTGAAGATGAGCAGACCCAAGTTGTGAATATGCCCAGCATCCATCCGGTATTGGCGCCGATTCTCTATACGATTCCGCTGCAGTTACTGGCCTACTATGTTGCCGTACTTAAAGGCACCGATGTCGACCAACCCAGAAACCTAGCCAAATCAGTGACCGTAGAATAAAACGCAGTGTTCAACGCCAGTGGTTGTAGCATGACAATAAAGTTGGTAACCAAACAATATAGTTGGTAACTTGACAATAAAGTTGGTAACTTTGCTCCGTATACTTAATGCTCAAAATTGAGGTGCGGAGCATGACAAGCAGCACACTTGACTCACGTTCTTTGAAGTGGATAAAACAAGGGCGAGGAGCTGGCTCCGGAAAAGACTATCAACCTTGGCTAACGGTCAGAGATTTACCCTCTTCTGGCCGCTCCCATCGTATCTGGGGATTTCAAACGCAGCGTACCCACCACCTGCTGTCAGATTTAGAGTTAGCCGCTTTCTTTTTGTTTGACTGGAACCCATTCGCTAGCGATATTCGTGAGCAATACCCTCTCAGACTAGAAGACACCCTTGAACTCGCAGCACAAGCAGGTATTCGCCATCCCGCGTTTAAAGGGCAAGTGCAGATTATGTCTAGCGACTTTCTCATTGATACTACTATTACGCACCAACCAAGGATGGCTATCCAAGTTAAACCATCGGCTGACCTGTCCAACCCTAGAACGATCGAAAAACTAGAGCTTGAACGACGGTATTGGGCTAAGAAAAATATCCCGTGGTATTTGCTAACAGAACAGCAAATACCCAAGATAGTCATACAAAATATTGCTTGGCTTTATCCCGCGCAGGTTGCTCTCGATGAACTTGAAAGCACATTAACTATGGCGGCATTCTATTTAAATTTTTTCCTACAGAATCCAACCCTACAGATTTCACAAGCAGCAATGACCCTTGACCAAGCATATTCACTGGCGCCAGGCGAATCACTACAAAAAATCCGCTCACTCTTAGCTTTACGAGTTTTCTTATTTGATATAACCAAGCACTGGTCATCTTTAAGCGTTAGTGAGCTGCAAGCCTCATCCGACATACATTCGTTGAGGGAGCGCTATGCTGCGAATCAATGACGTCGTCATGTATGTAGATATTCGCTATCGAATTCTTGTCGTCTCCGATACTCAATATACTTGGATAGATATTTACTCAGATAAAGCTTTTCCAGAGCAAATACCTTTATCAGAAGTTAACGCAGAAATATTATCGGAAACCTTAAGAAAAGTTGAGGACCCTTTTTTGCATCTTGCGGCACAACTCCCAAAGAAGGGTTCAGCTGCACAGAAGGTCCGCGACAAGCGTCTTGCCACCATTGAGATGCTAATAAGTCATCCTGAAATTTACTATCGTTCCGGTAGGGGTTCCTTAATACAGCAAGCCGTTGATGCGTCTGGCTCAGCTAAAAAAACCTTATACTCATACCTTCGCCAGTACTGGCAACGTGGCTGCACCCCAAACGCTCTTTTACCAGACTACGATAACTCAGGTGCTCGTGGCGAAAAGCGTGCAACATCTGATAAGAAATTAGGCCGCCCTAGAAGTATATCGCCAGGAGCAGGAGCCATTATTGATAGCAGCATTGAGCGCATGTTCCGTATTGTGCTGGATCGTTATTATTTAACAGAGAAAAGCCATACTCTGCCTTATGCGCACCGCCGGTTTGAGGATATGTTTGAAACAGCAAACCCTGATGAGATCAAAGAGAATTTTCCAACAATCAGACAGTTACGGCACTTTTATGAGCGCGAATATATTCGGCCAGACCGTATCCGCCTGAGAGCCAATAAAATCAATTACCAAAAAGACATCAAGCCGCTGCAGGGTACAGCGACAGCTGGTGTTCATGGTCCAGGTGCGCGATACGAAATCGATGCCACCATCGCAGATATTTATCTTCTATCAGCTGACCGACAAAGCATTATCGGTCGCCCAACTTTGTACGCGGTTATTGATGTTTATAGCAGACTGATTGCTGGTTTCTATGTCGGCCTTGAGAACCCTTCGTATGTTACAGCTATGCTAGCTTTGGTCAATGCGATGACTGACAAAGCGCAATTGTGCCAATCATACGGTTATAACATTGAGTCAGAAGACTGGCCTTCGATAGGTATTCCTGACGCCATTTTAGCAGACAGAGGCGAACTACTTGGGTATCAAATTGAATATCTTGAGCAAGCATTTGGCGTGCGTATTGAGAACACACCCCCTTATCGAGGCGATGCTAAAGGTATTGTTGAGCGCAATTTTAGAACCCTGCAAGCGGATTTCAAACCTTTTGCACCTGGTGTAGTGACAGGTAATATCGTTAGGAAACGGGGCGGAAAAGATTACCGCTTGGATGCAACTCTTACATTACATGAGTTCACCAAAATCATTATTGGCTCTATTCTTCACCGCAACCAACACTCTGTTTTAGTTAAATATGACCGTGATCCAGAGATGCCCGACACGCTGCCACCTATTCCGATTAATATTTGGCAGTGGGGGATTCAGAATCGCAGTGGCCGTCTACGAAACACCTCTGCAGCTGCACTGAAAATCGCCTTACTTCCTCGCCAGAAAGTGACGCTGTCAAACTATGGTATTCAATGTTTTGGTGCTTTTTATACCTGTAGGGAGTTAGTAGAGACGGGCTGGCTCCATAGAACACGGCAGCAGCGCCCAAGCTCTTTTATAGCAGCTTACGATCCAGCAGTAGCCGATGTGATTTATGTTTTCCCTGATGCAGGCAAGCAAGACTATTGGGAGTGCTCGCTAACAGATCGCTCCAGAGAGTTCAGAGGCAGATCCATGTGGGAAATGTGGGCAAGAAAACAGCAGCAGAAAAAAACAATTGCTACCGCCAAGCTGTCTGAGCAAGAAAATAAGAGAGCGCTAGAAAATGTAATTGACGAGACAATTCGAACGGCAGAAAAGCTGCGCCCTGCCTATTTTGGTGACTCGAAAACTGAAACGTTGGCTGGGATTAAGAAAAGCAGACTGGAAGCTCGCGATGCTGAACGACAGCAACGCCGACCTGACTCAAAAACTACTGATTCGAAACCAAAAGCTGAAGTCAGATACTTACATCAACCGCCTGAAGACGGAGCTTTCCCTGACTTTCTCGATGATTTATTTGGAGATGATGAATGACTCTACCTAAAGGCATGGTTCAAGCTATGTATAACGAGACAGGAGTCATTCAATATCAGGGAAACCCTCTGATTGAAGCACTCCCTCCTATAATGGATAGGCGCCAGTTGAAGAGTGGCTTGTCGAACCAGGTCACATTTCGTCCAACCGATATCTATCTTGATGCTCAGACCCGCGTTCATGTCATCTCTCAACTGCTAGATGGCTTTTTCCAGCCGCTATCTCGCCATATTGAGCTGGAGTCAAAGTTATCGATCATGCTTCGCCAAGGTTATGTTGGCAGAAATCTGGCAACTGGCACGTTGAATACTCACATCCAGAACGGTTACGAGCGTGTCATGCAGGGTGATCTAGATGTTTTTAGATTTGAACATGTTGAGTCGACAGCTAAAAGCATGTCCTTTATTGGCTGCTCAGGGTCAGGAAAAACAAGCTCACTTAACCGTATTTTAGCAACCTATCCTCAACTGATTTATCACGAAAAACACAACTTTACCCAAATCGTTTTCCTCAAAGTTGACTGCCCACATGATGGCTCTCTGAAAAGCTTATGCAATAATTTTTTCAGAGAAATTGACGCCATACTAGCAACTAATTATGTGCGTCAATACGTAAGGAGGCGACAGAGCGTAGATACCCTTCTTGCGATGATGGCACATACTGCAAATACTCATGCAATTGGTCTTCTTGTGATAGATGAAATCCAGCACCTGAGTGTCGAGCGCTCTGGGGGAGCAGAGCACATGCTTAATTTCTTTGTAAGTATGGTCAACAGGATTTCAGTTCCAGTTGTGATGGTCGGCACACCAAAAGCCAAGCCTATATTTGAGCTCGACTTACGTTCAGCGCGCCGTGGCGCAGGGTTTGGTGCGGTTCTTTGGGAACCGTTAAGCAAGCCTTCAGAAGAACAAATCGTATCACAAACCGAGTGGGGTGCCTTCACCAATTTACTATGGAAATTTCAGTGGCTGACTAAAGCATCCCCTGAAATTTCCGATGAGCTCCGAGAAACTTGGTACGACCTTTCGCAAGGAATAATGGATGTTGTTATCAAGCTATTTGTTCTCTCTCAAATCCGGGCTGTCGTAACTAAAATCGAGCGTATTACTCCAGAACTAATGAGAACAGTATACAAAGATGAGTTAAAACCTATCCACCCCATGATAGATGCTTTGCGGTCAGGTGATATTACAAAAATTGCTCGCTACTCTGACCTGACAATCCCTGATGTTGATCGTAAAATACTAGAATTAAGTAATTTATTGCAGTCGCATCAAGAAGGCATTGATGTAGTGGCTAAATATCGAGGAAATGAACAGGCCTCTCGCCTGCACAATATGCTGGTTGATATGGGGTTCGCTTCAGATTTACTTGAACCTTTAATCAATAGAGCTTTTGAGGATCATCCGCATCTGCGGATAAAGGATCTTATGCCTCTAATCCTGACTTGGTATCAAAATACCGATACAGAAAATCCTAAACCAGCAGCCCCAAAAACACAGAGTATCAAGAAAACTGACTGGCACACGCTAGATTCTGATGACCTGCGATTCCTGCACTCCCAAGCCGCCAATGATGTAGATATTCATAAATCACTACAGCAAGCAGGCCTACTGTTCGATAGCGAACAGTGGGTAAATTCTTTTAGGTAAGGGCCATGCTGAACTTCCCAATACCTTACCCAGAAGAATTGCTATATAGCACAATCGCAAGAGCGGGTATCAGACAGGGACTCATCAGCCCTAAACAGCTTCTGGATGAAGTGTTTGAGTCTCGCACTGTTATTGCAACAGTTGATCTGCCGAGTCATATCGCAAAGGTTGCGCGCTGGCTACCCAGTAAGCTCACTCCTGAAGCGTTACTTTATTGTCACACCTTATTCCCACTCTATGGTCCATTTGTTCCTGAAGACAGGCGCAGCCAATGTGTGAGGTGGCTCATCGGCTCTCAAGGAGCGACCCACCTTGCTCTAGGTGTTGCCGCATCACGAGTCCAAATACCTCGTTTTGTCCGCTACTGCCCTGACTGCTTAGTCGAACAACGTAACCAGTATGGTGAGTATTTCTGGCTAAGAGAATGGCAAGTAGAAGGGATCGATGCATGCCCTGAGCATGGCGTACTAATTAATACACGTATTGCTAGGCCGCTTATTGAGCGTCACCATTACATTGCTGCATCTCCAGAGTCTTGCTCTCTGATCAAACAACGCACTGGCACCAAAGAGTCATTGTGGATCAGTCGTCAGGTGCGGCAACTACTACAGGCCCCCGCACAAACCTCGCCGAGCTTTGAACAGTGGTCAGTGTACTATCGCAACCTCGCCAGCAAACTAGATTTAACGTACAGAAAAACACAAATAAATCACCAGGCGATAAAGGACAGAGTCTTGCAAGCTTGGTCTGTTCAATGGCTAAGCAGGCATCAGCTTTTGCCACAAGGCTCAAGCGCAAATGAATCTGACTGGCTCAGATGCATCTTTCGTAAGCACCGAAAAAGCTTCAACTACCTCGAGCACATTGTAGTGCACCAAGCTTTGTTAGGAAGCAACTGGCAGATTACTGATGCTATTAAAGAAGCCAGCCAGTGCCCAACAAGCAAAAATAAACAACCGCCGGTTCAGGTTAAAACACAAGAGCATGTCAATCTAACACCCGATCAAGAAGGCTGGCTTAACTTATTAGCATCACATCCACCCAAGCAAGCTAGACATAGTTCAAAAGCCCTATACGCTAGGCTGTATCGTAAGCACCGTGAATGGTTACTGGAAACTAACTATTGCCATGCGGGCACTAAAACAAAGGTTCTCACCCAGCGCGTAGACTGGGATAAACGGGACAGAGAATATCTGCATGCTCTGCGGCAACTGGCAGTTTTCCTGAAAGCTAATTTACAAGGGCCAAGGCGTTCAAGAAATTATTATTTTAATTTGCTTGAAAATGCCGCAACAGTTGAAAAGAACATTAATCGAATGCCGTTATCAAAATCATTTTTAATAGCTCATATAGAAAGCACCGCACAGTACCAAATCCGGCGACTGCAAAATGCCTATAACGATCTACTAACCCTATTTGATGTGCCACCACGATGGCGACTGCTTAGAAACGCCAAACTAAGTGATGAGCGATTAACAGAAAAAGCTAGAGTCTTTTTAGAAACATTGGTGAGCACGCAGCATGATATTCAAAAGTTTAGAAAACAATAGTGTTATCAAAGAGATTGGTTCTATATTCCGCCTCCATGAGAGTTCAGATTGGCATATTAATGTCAATCTAACACCTAATCAAAAAAAACAATGTTTCAGCTTTTCACAAGTGCCAATATTAGCAAGGCGTCGAGTACTAAATGCAACCGAGGCATCACAACCAGCTGGTTATAAGATGAGTACAACCATAGAAAACACTCACCTTTGGAGCCATAAACTGATCGAAGACTGTCCCATTTCAGCCGTAAACCGCCAGGAAGACGCGCAGCAATGGTGCTTTGTATTCGAGTCTGGTGGCACTCAATATTTCCTGCCCCAACTCGAACTGGCTCGCGTACTTTTTCTAAATAACGCCTATATTGCCCGTCTATCAATGTGCCAAAATGGACTGATACAAGAATTTGATGTACAGCGGTTCAATGAATCAAATGAAGCTCAGATCAATATACTCCCGACCTCTAGCATGCCTCTAAAATCACGTGGCGATGATGCGCTCAGACAGCGGCTAGCGTGGATTTTATTAGACATGGATGCTAGACGATCATTTGAAAGCATTGCCCGCTATCAGCTTCAGAATGGTTATGACAACGATCTGTACCGGCTCTGGAAATTTCAATTTGATCCTCCACCACTTGCAGGTGTTGAGTTAACACTACGAGGTCATTACGAACCCGAGCTGAAAGCGTGTTATGTGTATGAAATATATAGCATTTCTAAGCTGAACAGCACTTGTCCAAGTAATGTTGATATCGTTGACCCTCGGTACGCTGAAAGTCGATTAGGCCAAGGATATAATAGGCAAACTGGCTCTCCACTCGCATCAGATCTAATCATTGATGATGAGCAAGACCCTGACATTAACCTTGCAGAGATAGGAATTGATGCTCCTATAGTAAGGTTTGAGTTTGCTAACCCCTTTGAAACAACTCGTCTCAGCACAGGAAGAACTCAATCAGGAGGGTGCAGAAAAGAAGAGGACCCGACAAGGCCATCTGAAAACAGCTGCGTAAAAGTAAGTACAGGTGAATCCAGTATTCTCGGAACAATGCCACCTGCAGATTATAGTGCTGTAAAAGTCGCAAGCGATAATATCGATATCTACACTGTTACTGATACATTTAAAGCGTTTGATGCGATGGTTGAGCAACTAACAAACATGCCCAACTGTACCCATATACACCGCGAAATCCACAAGCTTCCAGCTATTTTTGGCTACTCTAAACACCTACTCATCAATGGCCAACCTCGCTACCTAGCGTGGCATATAATCAAAAAAGACGGTGATGTTTACGCATTAATTGAAGTTGATAATACTGATAATCGAAGCAGTCTAGCGACACTATTGCTGAAGCAAAAACACTCAAAATTTGACTGGGATAAATATATTAGAGAGCTGGGCTCAAATTTAATAAAGCTCTCGCTCGTATGGCCGACCTCACGTCTAAATCAAACATTTGGTAGTAACTACAAACGTATCTCACACCCCAGCTCGCCTTCAAAAATGGTGGCACTGAGTCAAGAATCTATACAGATGTGGGCCAAACGCGCGCTTATTAGTGCAGACTTATTACGCAACAATCGCTGATTGTATAGCCTCTCTTATTTTTACTAAAGCCTGTCATATGTTCAAATGTCAACGGCAACTGAAAACTGACCCACTTACCGCTTAAATCGGCAATCTAAATTTGACCCACCCTAAGCGTTTTTCATCAATTTGCTGCTTCTATATTAACTGGGGC
>Ga0265295_1001462_pt1 | contig 41444 bp, 40 predicted proteins | sample Munlansysbiofilm_FD_192503 | JGI IMG/M metagenome (GOLD analysis project Ga0265295, IMG submission 192503) | Leachate microbial communities from a municipal landfill in Southern Ontario, Canada - Methane capture system biofilm | ecosystem: Engineered > Solid waste > Landfill > Unclassified ... | reverse complement strand
CCTGGGCCTCGGACTTCTGGAATCCCTCTCGGCGGGCTATATTTCCAGCGCCTACAAGGATGTCGTCGCCTTCGTGGTCCTGCTGCTGGTCCTCTTCGTCCGCCCCAAGGGATTTTTGGGAAAATAGTGCTTTTCCAATTCATGGCGCATGTCCAAGGCTTGCCGGGATGGGTTTTCCGGTGGTCGACTGTCTGACCGAGCCAGGCATCGTTCGTTGAACCGTTGCCGAGCGAACTGCACCAATTTCCGGCCCTGCACGCAACGGTTGAACGTTACGAGGCCCGCGAGGGAGTTTCGGCCGCCGGAAAACCCATCCCGGCAAGCCGCTTCCCATCAGCAATACATACTTCGGACTTTACCCCCGGCCAAATCGATTATACTTTCCCGGCCCAGACGACACCATTCTTCAAGGACGCTCATGACCGGCAGACAAAACCTTCTCTACTTCCTCTCCCTGCACCGGACAGGCCTTTTCGCAACCATCATGGCCGCGGCCCTGATCCTCTTCCCCTACGTTGAGGACAACCCCTACACCCTGGGCCTGACCAATCTCATCGCCATCAACGCCATCGTTGTGCTGGGCCTGAACCTGTTCATCGGCTATGCCGGACAGATCTCCCTTGGACATGCCGCATTTTTCGGCCTTGGCGCCTACGGTTCGGCCATCGCCACCGTCACCTTCGGCCTGCCTCCCTGGCCGTCCATGTTTCTGGTCGCGGCGCTGGTGGGCCTTGTCGCCTTGGGCGTGGGTATCCCGGTCCTGCGCCTCTCGGGCCACTATCTGGCCATGGCCACCCTCGGATTGAACTACGTCGTGCACACCATCCTCTTGCAGTGGGACGAGGTCACCGGCGGGCCCAGCGGATTCGCGGGCATCCCCAGCCTGTCCGTGGCCGACGTGGTCTTCGATGATCCGGTCAGCCTGCACTATCTGTTGTGGGGATTCACCATGGCCTGTCTGCTGCTGTGCCTCAATCTGGTGCGCAGCGGCGTTGGCCGGGGACTGGCCGCCCTGGCCGGGGACGAGACGGCGGCGGCGAGCCTGGGCGTCGACACCCGCGCCGCCAAGGTCAAGGTCTTCGTGCTCTCGGCCGTGCTCGCGTCTCTGGCCGGGAGCCTCTTCGCGCACTGCTATTCCTACGTGAGCCCGGACACCTTCGGCATCTTCACCTCCACGGACATGGTCATCATGGTCGTGGTCGGCGGGATGGGCTCCATTTGGGGTTCGGTTTTCGGCGCGGCCTTTTTGACCCTGCTCCCGGAATGGATGGAGGTCTTCGATACCTACAAGGACTTCGTGCACGGCGGCATTCTCGTGCTGGTGCTCATGTTTTTGCCCCAGGGCCTGATCACAGGCCTAACCGACATGATCCGGGTGCGGATGGCCCTGTGGAGGCGCGACCATGCTGCGGCTTGACGGTTTGAGCAAATTCTTCGGGGGCCTGCCCGCCCTGCAGGACGTATGCATGAGCGTGCCTGCCGGCCAGCTGACCGCACTCATCGGCCCCAACGGCGCGGGCAAGAGCACGCTCATCAACTGCATGACCGGCGTGCTCTCCCCCACGAACGGATCCATCCGCTTCATGGATCAGGAAATCGCGGGGCTTCCGGCGCACCGCATCACACGTCTGGGCATTCACCGTACCTTTCAGAATCTGCGCCTTTTCCCGCGGCTTTCGGTGCTGGACAACGTGCTGACCGGCCTGACCCGAGAAGGCGGCGAGTCCATGATCATGGCCATGCTGCGCCTGCCCTATCTGCGGCACCGCGAGCGACGGCTGCGGCTCAGAGCCCTTGAGGCGCTGGACCAGTTCGGACTGGCGGACAAGGCGGGCTGGCCCGCCGGAGTGCTGGCTTACGGCGACAAAAAACGGGTCGAGCTGGCGCGGGCCATTGTGGGCAGGCCGAAGCTGTTGCTCCTGGACGAACCCGTGGCCGGGCTGAACGCCGAGGAAACCGCAGCCGTGGGCGAGCAGCTTCGAAACCTGCGCCGCGCGGGGCACACCATTTTACTGGTCGAACACGACATGGACCTGGTCATGAACATAGCCGATCTGGTGGTGGTCCTGGACAGCGGATGCTGCATCGCCACGGGCACGGCCGACGAAGTCCGCCGCAACCCGCTGGTGCTTGAAGCCTATCTTGGAAGAATGGAGGCCACGGCCTGATGCTGACCATAAAAAATCTGACGGCGCACTACGGCGCGGCCCAGGCCCTGTTCGGTATCGACATGGAGGTCGCAGCCGGACAGACCGTGGCCCTGGTCGGGGCCAACGGGGCGGGCAAGAGCACCCTGCTCAAATGCGTGATGGGTCTGGTCAAACCAACGGGCGGAGAGATCCTCCTCGACGGCAAGACCGTGACCGGCTCAAGCCCGGCGCGCATGGTTCGTCATGGGCTGGCCCTGTCTCCCGAAGGGCGCGAAGTGTTCGCCCAGCTCTCGGTGCTTGAAAACCTGCAACTCGGAGCCATCCCCCTGAATCTGGCCAAGGCCGAGGAAACCCGGCGCATGGAAGAGATTTTCGCCCGTTTTCCAAAGCTCAAGGAACGACGGCAGCAGCTGGCCGGAACCCTGTCCGGCGGCGAACAGCAGATGCTGGCCATGGGCCGGGCGCTGATGGCCGCGCCGCGCCTGCTGCTTCTGGACGAGCCGAGTCTGGGCCTGGCCCCGCTCATCACCGACGAAATCTTTTCCATCATCCACCAGCTGGCCCGCGCGGGCACAACCATCTTCATCGTCGAGCAGAACGCCGCCCGCGCCCTGTCCGCCTCGGACACGGCCTATCTTCTGGCCGGGGGCAGCATTGTCGAGCAGGGCAAGAGCCGCGACCTGCTCCTGGACCCGTCCCTGCGCGCCGCCTTCCTGGGCGCGGCCAGTCACGACAACCCTTCCGCCAGCCGCCTGGGTGCGGCCGGGCTGACCAATATCCGTCTGGAGAAACCTCCCATGCACAAAAACTTCATGCCCTCCTTTAACTCTACGGACGAACTTAAGGCCCATCAACTCAAGGGCCTCAAATGGACGGTGCGCCATGCCTTCGAGGGCTCTCCGGCCTACCGCGCCAAGCTTGAGGCGGCCGGGATCACGCCCGATTCGATCCAGAGCCTTGACGATCTGCAACGCCTGCCCTTCACGACCACCGACGATCTGCGCGACGGCTACCCCTTCCCGCTCAAAAGCGTGCCCTTCGAGCAGCTTGTGCGCGTGCATGCCAGCTCCGGGACCACGGGCAAGCGCAAGGTGCTCTGCTACACGCAAAAGGATCTCGACGACTGGACCGACATGTTCGCCCGCTGCTACCAGAGCGCGGGGGTCAATTCCTTAGACCGGGTCCAGATCGCCGTGGGCTACGGAGTCTGGACGGCGGGCATGGGCTTTCAGCTCGGCTGTGAAAAGGTCGGCGCCATGGCCGTGCCGGTGGGTCCCGGCAACATCGACATGCACATCCAGTTCCTGCTCGACTTTCAGTCCACGGTCTTCTGCTCCACAGCCTCCATGGCGCTGCTCGTGGCCGAGGAGATCCACAAGCGCGGCATCGCGGACAAGATCGCAGTCAGAAAGATCATCTACGGTTCCGAGCGCTCCAGCCGCTCCATGCGCAAGAAGATCTCCGAACTCTTCGGCGGGGCCGAGCTTTTCGACATCACCGGCCTGACCGAGCTCTACGGGCCGGGCGCGGGCATCGAATGTTCCGATCACGACTGCATCCATTACTGGAGCGACTACTACCTGATGGAAATCCTCGATCCTGAAACGCTAAGGCCCCTGCCCGACGGCGAATGGGGCGAGATGGTCATCACCACCCTGTGCAAGGAAGGCTCGCCGCTGATCCGCTACCGTACCCGCGACATCACGCGCATCATCCCGGACCCCTGCACCTGCGGCAGCATCATGCCCAGGCATTCGCGCATCAAGGGCCGCTCCGACGACACCATCAAGTTCAGGGGCGTAAACATCTACCCCAGCTCCATCGACACCATCCTTTCGGCGGTGCCCGGCCTTGGCTCTGAATACCAGATCCACCTGACCCGCGACGACGGCGGCCGCGACAGTCTGCGCCTCGTGATCGAACGCGCCGAGGGCGTGCCTGCGGGCCGCGGACCGGAGCTGGCGCATGAGGCTGGACATCAGATAAAGAAACAGCTCATGGTCACGGTGGATCTGGAACCGGTGGACTACGGCAGTCTGCCCCGCTCGGAACGCAAGAGCCAACGGGTTTTTGACAGCCGGATTCAGGACGAGATCGTTTGATTTTAGCAGGCCGCTTAAAAAACAGCGATCTGCTGCGTCAGCAAAAAAGCCAGACCGCTTATGTATGCGCAATACACTGCGCGTCCTGGCTTTTTTCGTTTCCTTGCATCTCACTATTTTTTAAGCGGCCTGAGGATTTGAATTTTCGTCAGTCAGCCAAGACCGGGCCATCACGGCATCAATCAATCTGAAGAGGAGAAAATGACATGCGCAAGATTTTCGGTTTCCTGAGCTGTCTCATGCTGCTGGCTTCCCCGGCCCTGGCCGAGGACACCATCAAGCTGGGCGCATTTTTCGACCTGTCGGGCCGGGCGTCCTTCATCGGCACTCCCAGCAAGCTGGTCGCCGAGATGCTTGTCGACAAGATCAACGCCGAGGGCGGGATAAACGGCAAAATGATCGAGCTGATCATCGCCGACACCGAGGGAGATCCGGCCAAATCCGCCAATATCGCCACCAAGTTCATCTACAAGGACAAGGTCGTGGCCCTGATCGGACCGACTCTGACCGACACAGGCATGAACGTGAAGAAAATCGTTCATTCCGCCAAGATCCCCATCGTCATGACCGTCGGCGGTGATCCGGTCATCATGGGCGGCAAGTTCGGCCCCTTCGACTGGGTCTTCAAATCGCCCCAGCGTTCCAAGATCGCGGTTGAGCGCCTCTTCACCTATCTCAAAGACAAGGGCCTGACCAAGATCGCCCTGCTCTCGGCCGACGACGGCTTCGGCAAGGACGGTCTGCGCTGGATGGAACAGCTTGCCCCTGAATTCGGCATCGAGATCCTCATCAAGGAATCCTTCGGCGCCCGCGACACCGACATGACCGCCCAGCTGACCAAGGCCAAGAACGCAGGTCCCCTGGCCCTCGTGGTCTGGACCACCGGCCCGGCTGGCGCCATCAGCGCCAAGAACGTGGCCCAGCTCGGCATCGACCTGCCCCTCTTCCAGTGTCACGGTCTGCCCGATCCCAAGTACATCGAGCTGGCCGGTCCGGCGAGCGAAGGCAACCGCATGCCCGCCACCAAGCTCATGGTCGTGGACGAGCTGCCGGACACGGATTCGCAGAAGGCCGGTATCCAGGAATTCGTAAAGCTGTACATCGAGAAGGGGTACGACAAGCAGTTCCCCATCAACACCCATTCGGGCTACGCATGGGACGCCATCATGCTCATCGCCAAGGGCATCGAGAAGGCCGGCACCGAACCCGAGGCCCTGCGCGCGGCCATCGAGAGCACGCAGAATTACGTCGGCATCTCGGGAGTCTACAACCTGACCCCCGAGGATCACAACGGCCTGGACGTGGACTCCATGGTTATGGTCCAGGTCAGGGACGGCAAGTTCGTCCTGGCGGACTGATGCGGATGGGCTGAAAGGCTTCCGGCCTTTTCGACTTCACACGACGGCCCATCATCGGCATGGCCTCCCGCAGGTACTTGAAGCCTCCTCTTTCCAGGGGAGGCTTTTTTCGGCCCAATAATACCGGATGCTCGAATATTCCCCCGGATCTTCGCCCATGGCGGCCAGGCTCTGAAGGTGTTTCAGGCCCGACCCGAAGCGTTGCGCCTCGGGTCCTAAATGGGTAGTTACATGTGACACCCAAACCCTTCGACAGGACGAAAAATGAAAGAAATCAGCAAACTGCTCGATAACAACAAGATATGGGCCCAGAACGTCGAAAAGAACATTCCCGGCTTCTTCCGCAAGCTGGAGAACCAGCACAGGCCCAAATTTCTGTGGATAGGCTGTTCCGACAGCCGGGTGCCCGCCGACCAGCTCATAGGCGTCATGCCCGGCGAGGTCTTCGTGCACCGCAACATCTCCAACCAGGTCATCAATACCGACATAAACCTGATGTGCGTCCTGCAGTACGCCATCGACGTACTCAAGGTGAAGCACATCATCGTCTGCGGCCATTACGGTTGCGGCGGTATCGAGGCGGTCATGAAAGACCAGACCCCGGGCCTTTTGGCCCATTGGCTGGAGAACGTGCATGACCTGATGGAACGCAAGGGGCGGCCGAACCTCGACGACATGTGCGAACTCAACGTCAAACTGCAAATCCGCAATCTGGCCCTGAACAGCATCGTGCGCAAGGCGTGGCAGCGCGGCCGCAACCTTTATCTGCATGGTTGGATCTATTCCATTTCGAACGGCCTGATCCACGACCTGTGCATCACACGCGGCCCGGACAGGCAGGAAGAGGAAGGCATTGCGACCGCGTTGCCTCCGAAACAATAGGAAAAGACAATGAAAAGACTGATCCTGATGACAATTTTCGCCTGCACGGCGCTGCTCGGCTGCATGCATGCGCACGGGGTCCATTCCAGCCGCGATTCACTGGATTGGGCCGGAATATACGTTGGCACCCTGCCCTGCGCCGATTGCCCCGGCATCCACACCACCATGACCTTGAACCCGGATCAGACCTATGTCCTCGTGACCCGTTACCTGGACAAAAAGGACGGGACCTTTGAACAAAAGGGCGTTTTTTCCTGGAGCCCCGACGGAGCCGCCATCATTCTGGACGACGACAAGTCCTCCTACAAGGTCGGCGAAAACGTCCTGTTCCATCTCGACATGACCGGCCAAGTCATCACCGGCGACCTGGCCGAAAACTACCTGCTGCGCAAACAGACCGCCACCACTTTGGACCTGACGGGCAAGTGCATTCTGGACACCCGCTGGAGATTGGTGGAACTCTTTGGGAAACCCGTGACTATGAATGAACGTTTTCCGTTCATCCACCTTCATTCCAAGGAGGGGCGCATCTCGGGCTTCGGCGGTTGCAACAGTATCAGCGGCCCCTATGAACTGAAGGCCGGCAACCGTATCCGCTTCACGAACCTGGCCAGCACCATGATGGCCTGTCCGGACATGGATATGGAGCAGGAGTTCTTCGAGGTGCTGGCCATGACGGACAATTTCGCCTGCGATGGAAAAACTCTGGCCCTGCACAAGGCCCGCATGGCGCCTTTGGCCAGATTCGTGGCTGTTCCCTGACACATCGGATACACGGGCTCCGCATGGAGCCCCTGGTTTTTAGCGCCGACGCGCCTTTTTGCTTGCCCTGTGCCCACGATCTTCCTATTTGTTCGCCCATGCCAGAAAACAGCCCCGTTCGTTTGAACAAATACATTGCCGATGCCGGCTTGGCCTCCCGCCGTGGAGCCGACGCCCTGATCCAGAGTGGACGAGTCTGCGTGAACGGACTCATCCAGCGCGAACCCGGAACCAGGGTCGTGCCCGGCCAAGACACGGTGCTCCTTGACGGAGCTGTGGTCATGGCCAAGCAGGACGCTTCCTGCTCCTACATCATGCTGCACAAGCCGGTGCACACCGTGACCACGGTCAACGATCCCCAGGGCCGCAAGACCGTTGTCGATCTGCTGCCCGAAGAGCTGCGCACGCAACGGCTCTTTCCCGTGGGACGCCTCGATTACATGTCCGAAGGACTGTTGCTCCTGACCAATGACGGCGAGGTCACCCTGCGCCTGACACACCCCAGCTACGAGCACGCCAAGAAATACGAGGTGCTGGTGCGCGAGGCGGTGACGGAACAATCCCTGAACATCATGCGCCAGGGCATGCGCCTGCAGGAAGGGGAACGGCTGGCTCCGGTGGAGGTCGAGACGACCCTGGACGCCAATGGGGCGACGCTCATGCGCATGACCCTGCGCCAGGGAGTGAACCGCCAGATCCGTCGCATGTGCCGCGACCTGGGGCTGACCATCCTGCGCCTGCGCCGCGTCGAACTTGGACCGTTGCACCTGGGGAGCCTTGAACCCGGAAAATGGCGCGCCCTGACCGACGCCGAAATCCAGACCCTCAAATCAAGCCTTGGTCTTGGCTGACCCCGGAGACGCATGAAAAGCATCGCAAGCAAACCTATTGCCGGATTTTTGTGCTCGGTCCTGCTGTTGCTATTGCTGGAGGCCGGAGCGGCCCTGCTGCTGGTAAGCGGCGTCAACTCGGCCGATGAGGCCCCAGCCCTGCCACGCATGACCCTTCTTGGCGACCTGCGCGGGACTTTTTCCGATCTTGAGGGGAAAAGCTTTGCCCTTGAGGACTTACGCGACAAGGTCGTGGTCATCAATCTGTGGGCCACCTGGTGCCCGCCGTGCCGGGCGGAGATGCCTTTTCTGGAGAATTTGTGGAAGAAATTTCAGGACAATGACCGGGTTCAAGTGCTCTGCATCAGCAAGGAAACCCTTGAGGAAGTACGCCGGGACCCATTGGCAAAATCCCTGACCATGCCCCTCTACGTCTTCACCTCGCCCGTGCCGCCGGAGCTTGATCCCGAAGGATTGCCGACGACATACATCTTCGACCGCACAGGCCGGGTGGTCTTCGGACATACGGGCATAGCCCAGTGGGATGCACCGGAGATCGTCACGTATCTGGAGGCCCTGTCGAAAGCGAAGGGCAATTAGGAACGGGTGTGGACCAGAACCTGACGAAACGATTCCCGGTTGGAATCCCAGTGCAGATTGGCATCGACATCCCGCGCGTCAAACCAGTAATAACCGATGTGTTCTGCGGAGAGGACCACCTGTTCGATCCTGACGCGAGCCAGATAGATGGGCTTGCGCAACTCGATGCGCGCGTCGGGGATGCAAAAAGAAAATTCCGGAATGACGACTTCAAGCTGCTCCTCGCTCAGCGTAACGCCCGTCTCCTCCAGGACTTCACGCAGGCAGGCCTCGGTGCAGGGCTCGTCGGGGCCACGGCCCCCAGTGACGGGTTGCCAGTATTCGTCGTGGCGATGAGTCACGGGGCAGCGCAGCAGCAGGAACCGGTCTTCCAGATCGTTGTAGAGCCAGCATTCGATACTGTATTTTATCATGGGACAACTCTTTTGCACCACCGCCTGCCCCAGTCAAGCAAAACAAGGCCCGCCTGCCAACGGGAGCACCCATGAGCTTCGCTACCCTTGCGGAATATGGCCGGGACCATTGCGTCATCGACACGCACAATCTCTTCGTGGGCACCACGCTGGAGGATGAAATCCTGCTCCTGGGAGCGGACGACGGACTGTTTTCCGACATCGCCCGGGAGTGCGCGCTTTTTGGCTTGCAACTTGAACGCGGCCGCAGGCTTTCGTCCTATTCGGGGGGCGAGCAGAGCATCATCTGCTGCCTGCTGCTCATGCACCTGCTGCCAAAAGAAAGGCTCTCCATCCTGCTGGTTCATGTGCTTGAGACCCTGTCCCAACGCAACCGAGAACTGCTTCTGGACAGGTTTGCCGCCCTTATTCCGGACGCCTCGCTATTTATCCTGACCGAAGAAGGACCCAAACCCGTGGCCGATCATGCTTGAACTTGCCGCCCAGACATATTCCGTCCCGCACGCGGGGCTCAGTTTCATCCTGGACCGCCCGCTTGCAGTGCCGAGGCACAGCTGCCTGTATCTGAGCGGCGACAACGGCGCGGGCAAGAGCACCTTTGTGGAACATGTCCTCATCCCGGGCCTGCGCAAAAAGCACAGTCTGCTCTACCTGGCCCAGGACATGGACCTGCAGCAAAACACCATCCGCACCACGCTTGCTCTGCTGGGGCACGACGTCCCCGAAACCCTGGCGGACATGGCCGTGGCCTGGGTCAGGACCAGCGGATGCCGGGAGCTCATCATCCTCGATGAATTCGATAAATACGTCAGCGATGAACAAATGCAGGCCCTGAACCTGCCCGGATTCAACTGGGTCGTGCAGGTCTCGCATCTGCCGCGTCGCGAGAGATGCGCCGAATTTTCCTACGGCTTCGAACTGCACTTTGACAGGCAGCAGGGCACGGACGTCAAACTGAGGATCACGCAGCTATGGCCACGTTGAAACTGCTCGCCATCTTCGGCCTGCTCGGGGCCTATTTCCGCTTTTTCGTCTTCGGGGCCGGGTACGAGCAGGTGGATTTGCAGGCTGGGCTGCTGCTTGCCTTCCTGGCTGTCAGCGTCTGGAGGAATGGCCTTAAGGGAACCATGCAGGCCGTGTGGTTCATTCTGCCGTTCGTAATGTCCCTGATCCTTTTCGGCGCGATTTTTCAGTGGGCCGAGCTGCTCGGCCGCAACGACTGGATTCATGATTCACTCATAAAAGCCGTGGTCTTTCCCAACTCCTTCCTGGCGGTGAAGATCGGCCTTGAGGCCATCACCTTTCGCGACCTCGTCCATCTCCCGCTTGGCGCGGGAGGGCGGCGCAACGCCATCGTCTTGAAGGCCGTGATGGAAAAATGTACTCCCCTCTTGCACCGTTACCGCTTTTTCATGGACCTTACCCCGCACTTCGACGGCCGCCGCTGGAGCAGGTTCCAGCGGCTTTGCGCAGTCATCGTGGCCGCCTACATCAGCATTTACGACCAGGCCGAAAAGACCCAGGCCCTGTTTGACCACCGCACCAGATACCTGAGGAAAGAGAAATGAAAAATATCAAGATCGCCGCCCTGTCCATCGTGGCCCTGACCTGCCTGACCACCCTTTTCGTGCGCATCCCGTTGCCAAGCCGGGGGTATTTCAACGTGGGCGATGTGGCCGTGGTCTTCGGCGGACTGATCCTTGGCTTCATGAATCCGAGACAGGGCGTGATCTGGGCGCTGGCCGCCTGCGGCATCGGTTCGGCCCTGGCCGACATCCTGGGCGGATTCGCGGTCTTCGCCCCACTGACCCTTGTCGCCAAGGGCGCGGAAGGAGCGCTGGCGGCGGTGGCCGCAAGCAGGACCGGAACCGCCCGCTACATCATGCTTGGGGTTGGCGGACTGGCCATGGTCGGAGCCTATTTCATCGGAGAGACGCTGATGCCCAACATCGGCCTGCAGGGCGCGGTGGCGGAGATTTTGCCCAACGTGATCCAGGCCGTGGGCGGCGCAGTGGGCGGCGTGTTTGCGGCCACGGCGCTCAAAAAGACGGGAATGATCTGATTTTTCAGACTAGCGCAGTTTGTAGAGCTTCAATTTCCTGTTGAATTCGTACAGGTCGCTCAACAAACTCTCTATATCGGCCTGATCCTGAAGTGAATTTCTTTGTTGAATTTTCTGCCCATTTCCGGCCATACAGGCAAGGCGGTCGGGATACGTTCTCGTACACAAATTTGCCCCGCCCATTGATAAATACGTACAAAATCGCGGCTGCCACCAAGCAGACCGCGATTTTGCGTTTCGAGGGAGAATTCTATCGTTTTCGTGCTTCTCCCAGTCCGCCATCTCGCCCTCTTCCACTTCTTCCCAGCCGCTGAACATGGCTGAAATATGGCTGATCAGGATGTGGCCGGTGGTGGTCATGGTCGATCCGGCTGATAATTTGATGATTGATTTCGATCAGAGCAGCCGGAAGCCTGTGCATATTCGAAAAAAATGATCAAATATTTACTTATAATTTTTTGAAGATATCGCAAGAACAGACCTTGGAGAATATAAAAATTATTCTATCTACTTAAACATATACTAGATGGTAATAAATAATCAAAAAAATTTCAGTTAATACGGATGATATATCGATTTAATGAGCCTATTCCTTCGAAATTTTGCCTTTTCGCTGAGCATATGCAATGATAAAATTAAAACTCATCGCGACATATGGGCAATGCAATATTTTTGATTGAAATATCATATTATTCTACACCGCTCTCTTGTTTTTGATTTTTTTCAAGGCTCCGCGAGACTGAGATCATCATGCTGCCCGTGGCTGGGGACAGGATAGCGAGGATGACTAAGCTCCGCATTATGGCAAGGCTGTCCGGGCCTTCGCCGGAAATATTCGATTGATTGAAGCAAATTTAACAAACGAACGTTGCCAAAACAAATAATGACGTGTATTCTGACATTAACTTTAATATATTTGACATATTCGGCTGATTGAAAAGAGTATTCTGGAGATGGTATTTGAGTGGATATATTTATTTTTATCGAGACATAAACTACAAACTTGAGCGAGGTACTCATGGATAGAATACTGCACGATGATTTGCAGAGTTTATTTTTGAATGAAAATTCAAGCTGGTGTGTTTCTCTTTTCTTGCCGACATTTCGAGCCGGGAGAGAAACAGAACAGAACTCGATCCGTTTCAAAAATCTTTTGCGAAAAGCAGAAAAGATACTCGCCGAAAATGGGGTCGAAAATGCGGAAAGACGGAAGATGCTCGCGGAACCGGAAGCCCTGATTCAGGATCGATCATTTTGGGATCACCAAAGCGATGGCTTGGCCATGTTTTTTTCAGCCGAGAAATTTCGCTTTTTCAGGCTGCCGTTGACTTTTGAAGAGCTGACGGTTGTTTCCAAACGATTTCATGTCAAACCACTCTTGCCCATACAGGCCGCGGACGGTGTTTTTTATGTGCTGACGCTCAGCCGGAACAACGTCCGTCTCCTGGAGTGCACGCAACATAGCATCGATGACGTCGACCTCGGCGACCTGCCGCAAAACCTCGAAGAAACCATCCCGGACGGCGCAACTGACAAGCAATTGCAGTTCCATACGGGCACTCCTTCAGGAACCGGCTCCGACGCACGGTCAGCGGTTTTTCATGGTCAGGACGCTGGCAACGAAACAAAGATCAGAATGTCGCGCTGGTTTCGCATGATCGATGACAGGGTAAAAGAGCTTGTTGTAGACGTGCGCGCCCCTCTCGTGCTGGCCGGAGTTGACTCCCTGTTTTCCATTTACAGGGAAGCAAACACCCTTGAAAATCTGATTGAATCAGGACTTTCGGGCAATGCAGACAAGTTGAAGTCCGAAGAATTGCACGCCCAGGCATGGGTGTTGGTCGAGCCGTTCTTCAAAAAGAGTCGGGACGAGGCTGTCGCGCGTTTTCGCCAGCTGGAAGGTAGCGGGAAGACATGCACGGATTTGTCCCGGACCCTGGCTTACGCCCATCAAGGACGGATCGAAGTCTTGTTTGTGGCTGTAGGCGTCCAGGTGTGGGGCACATATGACCCACAGTCGGAACTGGCAGAGATTCACGACTCCCAGACCGGCGACGACGGAGACCTGCTTGATCTCGCGGCGGTCCAGGCATTGACCAAGGGGGCGGTGATATATGCGCTGCCACGGAATGAAATGCCCATGCCCGAGTTACTGGCCGCGATTTTGCGGTATTAAAATCGGCGCCATCCGCTCGTTGCCGTGGCGCAGTGGCATTTATGCCCCTTGCGTGGGAATTGTCGGCAACCGTTTTGAAAACCTGTCATAAGAATCTTCAAAAACAAAAAAGTGCAAAACCGCGGCCGCCACCAGGCAGACCGCGGTTTTGCGTTTGGAGGGAGAACTTTAACGTTTTTCGTGCACTTCCCAGTCCGCCACCTCGCCCTCTTCCACTTCTTCCCAGCCGCTGAACATGGCTGAAATATGGCTGGTCAGGGTGTGGCCGGTGGTAGTCATGTAGACGTGGATGATGATGAAGGCCAGGATTGCGAAAGCGCATGCCAGATGAATGAGCGCCAGCAGACGCAGATCCAGGAAGGTCCAGTTCCAGATGGGCCAGTCGTTGTACAGATAATACAGCAGTCCCGTGCCCATCTGAAGGGTCAAAAGGATCGCGGTGAGCCCCAGGTAAGTCAGGCGTTGCAGCGGATTGTGCTTGGCCTCCTTGGACTTTTTGACCGGATGGGGATGCCCTTTGAAGATGCCCGAGGAGTAGTAGCCGATAACCTCGAAGAGCTTCTTGGTGGTCGGGATGTACTGCCGCCATTCACCCGTGGTCACGACCCAGAAAACGATGAAGATGAACAGGATGACCCAGGTCAGGCCCAGGAAGTTATGGTATTCGACCGCTTTCTGGAAGCCGAAGAGGCTGAAGCTGCCGTGGACCTCGAAGCCGGTCAAAAGGAGCAGGAAGATGAGCAGGGACTGCACCCAGTGCCAGAATCGCTCGAACCGCGTGTACAGATAGATTTTCTTTTTTGCGCTCATGTCATTACTCCTTGCGACGTCCGACGCTGCTCAAGAAACGCCCCAGTCCGTGCAGGACGACACCCAGGGCCGATGCCGCGACCAGGGCCCAGCCGCCCATGTTCAGCAGTTGCACCGAATCGCGGCCAGGCATGTAAAAACCTTCGAGGTGGTCAAGCCTGCCTCCCTTGGAATGACATTCCACGCAGGCCACGGCCTGTTCCTTGGGCGCCACCATGTGCGTAATGGGGAAAACGTATTCCGTATCCACGAAATCGTATTCGCCGCTGTAGGGAAGCTCGTTGTATTCCTGTCCGATAGCGATGGCCTTGTTCCAGTCGAATTCGGCCCAATATGCGCCAGAGCCCTTGGGACCGAAGAGCTTGGGGATGACCATGGTCTTGTTGACCTTGTCGTAAGGAGTCTTGCCCGTGTGCACCTTGAAGGGGAAGATGCGCGAATTGGGATCGCTTATGTCGCCGATGGGCCAGGAGATGCGCACCGTCGAGGACGGATCGATGACATCCCGGGCCGTGGTGCCCCGGATGGAGCCGTTGAACCATTCGTAGCGCGGGACCATGTTCTTGCCCCATACGAAGGAGCCCTTCTTGGGATCATAATCGGGCTTGCCGAACTCGTCCTTCTTCACTTCGCGTTTCTTGTCACCGGCCACGGACCAGTCCCAATGCATCTTGGTCGCGTTGATGCGGGCATACGTCGGGATGTGGCACGCCTGACAGGAGACCTTGTCGGTGTGATCGTTGGCCTTCTGGTTCGTCTTGTGCGGCTGGGTGCCGTGACAGGATTCGCACATGATCTTGGGCATCAGGTCGTCCTCCAGGAGGCTCTTGCGTTCCGTGGAGGCCGGAGTGGCATAGATGCGGCCGGCGATATTGTGTGCATCGGTGGTATGACAGCGGCTACAGTCGAAGTTCTGCCCGTCCGTGCCCATGTGCACATCGAGCTGCTTGTTGGGCATGGCCATGGACGAGTCCAGATCGCCGTGCTTTACCGCGTCACCGCCGCCCCCGTAAAAATGGCAGGTGCCGCAATTGTCGCGACCCGGACGGCCCACAGACTGCGCCACCGCATTGTAATTCGGAGGCAGGAACTCCGTCTTGCCGTCGAACATGGTCGCGTTGGTGACGGGATACCCGGCCTTGGTCGGAAATTTCTTATAGGTGCCGGTCTGTTCGTGGCAGACAAGACAGTCCACCAGTTCGGCCTTGCTGAAATCGAAGTTCTTGTCTTTCCATCCGTAACCAATGTGGCAGGAGGTGCAGCGCGGCTCGTTGGAACCCACGCTGATGCAGAAATTGTTGACCGAAATGCCGCCCTTGCCCGTGTCTCCGCTGGGATCGGCCGGGTCCTTCCAGGTCCAGTGGATGGTTTTGTGCAGCTGCATGGCGGCCTGGTTGTGACAGGTCAGGCAGGCCTTGGTCACATCCTCGGGACGTGTGAATTCCTGCTTCAGGATGGGAAGCTGGGAGTGATCGGTGGTGATCCATTTCTGGGCGTCATTCTTGACGGTCTGCCGTGCCAGCGCCCGGCCCGGCGCTTCGCTGTCGTCGCTTGCCAACTGGGCGAAAGCTCCCAGGGGCCAGAGACAAACGGCAAGTGCGCCGCAAAGGACTGCCTTCCATAACGTCTGATTCATAGTCCCTCCATGAAGTCTGAAGTGCTAATCCAACAAGAAATCCATTTCTGACAATTCTGTATCATAAAATACATTCCAGGCAACCACATGATTCATTGTGGAAAATAAATCGGACTTATAAAGTCTGAAATATGCCATAAAGTACGCCAGGCAGATAGATATTGTGAAAAGAATGCAAAGCGAAGGAGATGGATGCAGACGTGACGGGCGGTTTTGGAAAGAAAAAGAGAATTCTAGTCCGTTTTGATCAGAGACTTCAGAGCGGCATGCAACGCCTCGGCCTTCTTGGGACCAAGGCCGGGCAAGGCAGCCAGCTCTTCGACCCCGGCCTTGGTCATGGCAAGGGCCGAGTCGAAATGCTCCCACAGCAGGCGGGCGGTTTTGGGACCGACTCCCGGGAGCTTGTCAAGTTCCGAGGAGAGCTGCGCGGCGCGCTTGTGTCGGCGCAGGCGGGAGATGATATAACGATGGGCGGTGTCGCGGACGTGCTGCAAAAGCAGCATCTCCGGGCTTCCGGGGCGAAGGCCAAGGGGGTTCTTGCGGCCCGGGCGGAATATGACGTCACCCAGCTCCCCGGCCCGGCGGCTCTCGCCCTTTGCGATGGCGGCCAGGGGAATGTCCACCGTCCCGTTTTCGGTCAGGGCCCTCTCCACGCTGGCAAGCTGGCCCTTGCCCCCATCGATCAGAAGCAGGTCCGGCCAGGGCGGGCCGGACTTGAGACGACGGGCGACAAACGAGGCCAGGGCCAGATAGTCATCGGCGGTGCCTTCCAGTTCCGGAAAGGAGTACGTGCGGTAGGCGCTCTTCTCCTCGCGGCCGTCAACAAAGACGACCATGCCCACGCGCATGCCCTCGCCCTGGATGTGCGAGGCGTCCACGCATTCGATCCGTTCCACCTCCCCTTCCATGCCCAGGACGCGGGCCAGCTCGGCCGGGGTCGTCGTGGTGCGTCGTTGCCGGATCGCCTGGGCCTTGGCGTTGGCCGTGGCAATGTCGACAAGCCGCCGTTCCTGATCCCCGCGAGCCTTGGCCAGGCCGACCTTGCCTCCACGCATGTCGGCCAGGGCGTCTTCCAGGGCTGGGTCCTGGCTGCCAAAGGCGGTGATGATACGGGCCGGAATGAAGCGCTCCGGGGTGTAGTACTGCATGACAAACGAATCCGTCAGGCGGGTCTGATCTTCCGGCGTCTCCACCGACGTGTCCGCAAACCAGAAGCTCTGGCCGTCGATGATGCGGCCCTGGCGCACGAAGACAATGGCCAACCCCGCGCCGTTTTCGTTGCCGTGCACGCCGATGACGTCCAGATCACGCCCGTCGGAGAGCACCGCCGCCTGGCGTTCCACGGTTTCGCGCAGGGCGCGAATGCTGTCGCGCAGTCGGGCCGCGCCCTCGAAATCAAGGGCGTCGGACAGGCGCATCATCTGGGCATGCAGACCGGCCATCAGCTCATCGGACTTTCCGGACAGGAAAAGTTCGACCCTGCGCACGACCTGCCGATAGTCCTCTTCGGAAACAGGCAGGCAGCACGGCCCAAGACAACGCCCAATGTGGTACTGCAGACAGGGCCGGGTGCGATTGGCAAAGACCGTGTCCCGGCATTTGCGTAGCGGAAAAAGGCGATCGATGACCCGCTTGGTCTCACGCGCGCCAAGGGCCGAAGTGAACGGACCGAAAAACACGGACCCGTCGCGCAGCACCTTGCGGGTCAAACGCAGGGCTGGAAACGGATGATTCCGGGACAGGCAGAAAAGGACGTAATCCTTGTCGTCGCGCAGAACGATGTTGTATTTGGGACGGTGCTTCTTGATCAGGCTCGCCTCAAGCAGCAGCGCCTCCTTTTCCGTGGCCGTGCACAAAAAATCGATGCTCTCGACTTTCGGCATCATGATCCGCACCTTGGGCGGCAGACGGTGCTCGGGCTGAAAATAGGAGACCAGGCGGCGGCGCAGGTGCTTGGCCTTGCCCACATAAACGATTCTGCCCGCGGCGTTCTTCATCAAATACACGCCCGGGCAGGTGGGAAAGGTCGGCAGGATTTCGCGGGAGATCATCTGCGGCGTCTGCGCGGCGGTCGCTTGCGCGGCGGACGGCCCTGCTGACCCCGGGGATCCGTGCGCAAGGCCTGGGGATTTTCGGCTTCCATTTCGCTGCGCAGGCTGCTCCACATTTCCGCCGGTCCAAGATCCGCACCGGATACCAGCAGGCCAAGCTGATAAAGGGCCAGGGTTTCGGGGAAACACTCATGAGCCACGAATCCGCGCTTGGAAAAGCGCTTGCGCTTGTCGGGCTCGAAACGGGTCTGGTTGGCCATGATCTGGATCATGCGCGCGCACATCCATTTGGGCATGCTCATGCGCGTGCAGATGGGCTGCAAAAGATCCTCCAGCAGCGCGCCATGAATCACCCGCTCGCCCTCGGCCGCGTATCTGGCCATGATGCGCTGCACCGGGGCGGAGAAAAGGGCCGCGAAGACCAGCACCGGCTCGACCTTGCCCACGGTCCTGATACGGCTGTCCATATGTTCCAGCCAGGCCCAGAGCGAGGAGTCCTGACCGTGGTCGTGATCGAGAAAATCCGCGATCTCGGGCAACAGGTTGTGCAGAAGGCCGGTCTTGTAGAGCAGGCGAAAGGCCTTTTCTCCGGCTCCGTAGGCAAAGAGCTTCTGCAATTCCTCGAAGACCCGGGGCGGCGAGGCTTTGAGTATCTCCTCATGGTGGCGCATGATGGCGTTGTAGGTCGCGGGCTCGATGTGGAAATCAAGACGCGCGGCAAAGCGTACGGCCCGGATCATGCGTACCGGATCTTCCCTAAAACGTATGTTCGGGTCGCCGATGCAGCGGATGAGCCGGTTCTCGATATCGCTTAGGCCCCCGACGTGGTCGATGATGGAGAAACGCTCGACCTCGTAGAACAGGCCGTTGATGGTGAAATCGCGGCGCAGGGCGTCCTCTTCGGGCGTGCCGTAGCAATTGTCGCGAAACATGTACAAATCTTCATCGCCGTTCTCCTCTTCCTGATCCGGACAACGCCGGAAGGTCGAGGTCTCGATGACGTGATCGTCGAACCGGATGTGTGCCAGTCGAAAGCGCCGCCCGATCAGAAAGCAGTTCTGGAAGATCTTCTTGATCTGGCTCGGCGTTGCATTGGTGCTGACGTCAAAATCCTTGGGCGTGCGTCCCAGCAGCAGGTCGCGGACCCCGCCGCCCACCAGATAGGCGGTAAAACCCTTGCGCACCAGACGGTACATGACCTTGAGCGCATCGGGATGGATGTTTTGGCGGGAAACGGAATGTTCTGATCGGGGAATGATAACTGAAGTCATGTGGTTTAAAAAAATCCTGTGCGCAAAATGTTGTTCCCGGCCCCTGCGCGGGAGCCGGTTCGTTAAGGATGCAGGGCCTAGACCCTGTCGCAGGGAAAATTGGCCAGATACTCTTCCAGGAGATCGTCAAGATTGGTTCCGAACTCCTGCAATCCAAAGGTGGCGCCGCAAGACCTGCAGCGCAATTCCACGGCCCGTCAAGTGCGGCGGACCTGCAGCGTGCCGTGGCAATTTCTGCAACGCAGCCGTGTCCTGAATTCATTCTGACCGGGCATCATGTCAGTGCCCCCTCGATGCTCTGGACACACTGGCGCACGTCTTCGATGATCTGCTCGTAATCGACTTCCGTCGCCGGCAGTTCCGTTCCGTTCAACCAGAAATCAGCGGGCTTCCTGGGATGGAAATTGGATTCCGTCATCATGATCACGTGCCTGGACAAGCGAAGCAGGCTGTGCAGCTCGGGATACCGGCCACTGAACGCCTCGTTCGGGAGAGCGTACTCGGCGACGACCTCGCGGATGGATTGCGGAAAGCCCCAGGCTTCAAGCACTGCGTGCCCGGCCGAAAAATGGTCGAAACCGTCAAACCAGTCACGCTCTTTCTCGAAAAAAACGGGCAGCTCCAGTTCGGCGTCGCGACTGAAAAACTCAAGGAAGCGATCCTGAAAATTGACCAGCAGCACCACATACCCGATGTTGTGGATGAGCCCGAGACATTCCAAACATTCCAGCCCCTCGGCATCAAGGGCATAGGCTCCTGGAACGGAGGATACGAATTTCTGCATGAACACGTTGGCGGTCAGGCTCTGCTGCCAGATCCGGTGCAGAATGGCGTTGAGCTCCGCGGATTCATGGAAAAAAGCCGATCTGAGCACGACCTGGTACACGATACGCTTGATCTCCCGGTGTCCCAGCCGGACCAGTGAGGTCAGGATGTCGACGGAATTGTTGGCATCGTGATACACGGGCGAGTTTGCGCAGGCGATGATATTGCCGAAAATGACCGGGTCAAGCTTGGCCTGGCCCGCGATCTGTTTGACCGTGGTCTGCGGCTTGTTCAGCAGTGAAATAAGGTCAAGACCTACCGGGCTGATCCCGGGAAGATCAAAACTGAGTTTGTCCATGTTGTCCGTCTGAATTATTTGAGCGCGGGCATTGCCCGCCACCCGAGTTGAACCGCAGCCCACAGTCCGACGAGCGCGGCTTCTGCGGCATCGTGACCTGGAGTTGTCGGCGAAGACCAGCCTTCGCGGCGTAAAATCGTGCTCACCAGCGCGCAGGCCGCCGCCTTTGCCTTTTGTCCGCTGACACGTTGCCGGGGAAGCAGAAACTGCTCCCGCCAATCCTGCGCCTGGACGATCCGGCAGGGCAGGTTTCTTTTGGTCGCCGCGTGCTCCCAGATCCCTGCCGTCTGCCCGCCCCCTTCCACTACCAGAAACTGCAATTGGGGCAATTCAAAAAGCACGCGGGCGGCGGCTTTTTTGAGCCTCGCCGTGGAACCCAGATTGTGCGAGCGGCACCACAGCAGGCGCCCTTCACGGTCCAGAAGAGCCAAACCCGTACGCACTCCGGCGTCCACTGCCAGCAGGGCGCACATCAGAGATCCACGATCTCAACGTCAGCCGGGTTTAGAGGATGGTGCAAGAACACCCCGCCGACCCTGGCGAAGCGTCTGGCCCCGTCCGTGGCCAGAAAAGTCAGGCTGCGTTCCTTGGTGGTGGAACAGATGTCCCGTCGCTCAAGCATCTCCTGCACGAATTCCGCCGTGGTCCGGGCGGAGTCGACCAGGCGCACGTTGTCTCCCACCACGCTCTGGATTGCATCGGCCAGAACAGGGAAATGAGTACAGCCCAGAACCAGCGTGTCAATACCCGTGTCCCTGACCATGGTGCCAAGGTAACGCTCGGCCACGAGGCTTGCGATCTGGCCTTCGCACCATCCCTCTTCGGCCAGCGGCACAAAAAGCGGACAGGGCTGGGCAAAAACCTTCGCATCGGGGCGGATGCGCAGGATTTCGCGTTCATAGCCGCGGGCGTTGATGGTGCTTTCCGTGCCGATGACACCGATCCTGCCGTTTCGGCTCGATCGGCAGGCCGCTTCCGCGCCGGGGCGGATGACACCGACGACCGGCAGCTCCGGATACGCTTCCTGCAATGCCTCCAGGGACACGCCCGTGGCCGTGTTGCAGGCGATGACCAGCAGCTTGACGCCCCGGGCCTTCAAGAGGGCCGTGGTCTGCAGCACGTAGCGAATCACGGACTTGGCGCTCTTGGTGCCGTAAGGCAGGCGCGCCGTGTCGCCCAGGTAGAGGAAGCTCTCCCGTGGCAGGGCCTCGGTCAGGGCCCGCAAAACGGTCAGGCCTCCGATACCGGAATCGAAAACGCCTATGGGCAATGTGCAATCGGATTCGTACATGTCAATCAAAGGCGGCCAGCCGCAGGGGATCACGCAGGTGGGCGCGGATCTCCTCCAGATGGCGTTGGTTGGTGCGTTGTTCGGACAGGGGCGGCAGATTGTCGAATTCGAAGAAATCGACCTCAAGGGTTTCCATGCTGCCCCTGGCCTCGCCCCCGAGAAGCTCACAGAGAAAGATCAGTTTCACGGCGTGAAAAAACATGCTCGCCTTCTTACCCCGGTTGGCGTCGAACGCGGCGACAAGTTTCGTGGCCCGCACCACGAATCCGCTCTCTTCGAGGGTCTCTCGCTCGGCCGTCTGTGAAGGACGATCGCCCACATCGGCCCATCCTCCGGGCATGGCCCACCTGCCATCCGCGCTTTCCTGCACAAGCAGGATGCGCCCGTCACGAATCACCGCCGCGCGCACATCGACCTTGGGAGTGGCGTACCCGGGCTCCAGGGAGAAGGCGCGTTTGACCGCTGAAGCTTCAAGCTGCGAATGTTCCGACAGAATTTCGGCCGCGATGTCCGACAGGCGGCCGAAACTCAGCTGATCGTAATGGCTTTTGGTAAAGGCCAGCCCTGTCTGGGCCAGGGATTGAATCTCCCGGGCCCAGTCCAACCAGCGCGGATTAGAATCGTCGGTCATGAGATCAGGCCGAGGCCAGGTAACGGGTGATGGCATCGACGATAGTCCGCCACGTGCGCAGCCTCTTGGCATCGTCGGTTTCCAGCAGCGTGACGCGGAAACCCTTGCGATTGCAGCAGAATCCCGTCAGCGGCACGACGCAGATGCCGGTGGCGCCGAGCAGATAGTAGACGAAGCGCTTGTCCACCTGCACGCCCTGCACGATCTCCTCGATGTGCGCTTTTATCTTGGGATTTTCGATTTCAAGGGCCTGCCTGCCGTTCAGGACCCCGTCCTCGAACATGACCGACATGTAAAAAGCGCCCTGAGGCTTGATGACGCGCACGCCGGCAACGCCCTGAAAGGTCTGCCAGGCTTCCTGCGCGCGGTGCTCGAACATCCTGCGCCGGGCATCCAGATGGGCCCTGTAGCGCGGATCGCCCATGACCGGGGGAATGGAGAGCTGGGGCAGGCTGGTGGAGCAGACTTCAAGCATCTTGGCGTTGAGCAGACTCTTGATGTAGGCGTTGAAATCGGGATTCTTGTCTTTGTTGTAGACTTCCATCCAGCCGCAACGGCCGCCCGGCCAGGGGTATTCCTTGGAGATACCGCGCAGGGCCATGCCCGGAACCTCGCCGATGACCTCGGACAGGCTGCACGTCGGATGGCCGCTGTAGACGATGTTGGCATAGATCTCATCGGCCAGGACGAAAATATTGTAGCGCCGGGCGATATCCACAATCTTCTCGATCAGTTCGCATGGATACACCGCGCCCGTCGGGTTGTCGGGATTGATGAACAGAATGCCCGCGATGGAGTCGTTGTAGCGGACCTTGTTCTCCAGATCGACCAGATCCGGCATCCAGCCGTTGCTGGGGTCGAGCTCGTAGGTCAGGTGCTCGTACCCGGAGTGGGCGGCCTCGGCCGAGGAATGCGTGGAATAGGCCGGTGAGGGTCCAATGACCCGGGCTTCACGTTTCAGGAAGCCGAATATCTTGGCCACGGCGTCGCCGAGGCCGTTGAAAAATATGATGTCGTCGGCCGTGACCTGATAGCTGCCCCGCTGATTGACAAGCTTGGCCACGAACTCGCGGGTTTCAAGTACGCCCTGGGTGGCGCAGTAGCTGTAGGTCTTGTCCTTCATGGCCAGGTCGGCGATGATTTCCTTGATCCAGACCGGCACCTGCTCGCCCTTCTCGATGGGGTCGCCGATGTTTTCCCAGATAATTTCGAGGCCCAGATTGCGAAGATCCTGAGCCACGCCCACTATCGCCCTGATTTCGTAGGTCAGTTTTCCCCAACCCACATGTTCGATGTCTCTGCGCATATGCATTCCCGAATGCTGCGAAATCCGCGCGGACGGAGTTCACAGGATGATGACTGCTCCCAAAGATTGGGAAAGAAAGGCATTTTGCTTATGCCAGGGGGCGGGGATTGTAAATAGGGGCTAAACAGGCCGATGAAAAACGGCCTGCGTGTTTTGAACTTTTCGACAATTAACGCAGCGCGGATTGAAGGATGTCACGCAATTCGTTGACATGAAAGGGCCTTGGCACCACCGCAACGGTCCGGTGACGAAATTCCCGCTCCAGGGACGAACTGCCAAATCCCGTCAGAAGGACAAGCGGGACTTCAGGAATCTGGAGCAGACAGGACCTGATCAGGGCCTCGGGACGATCGCAGGAGACCAGGATCAGGTTGCAGGTATCCCGGAATTTGAGAAAATCCCCGTGTCCGGGCGCAAAGGCCTCGCCTTCGTAGCCGACCTCCGCCACGATCTCGCGCAACATGGTGCGCATCTGTTCGTGATTGCTGAGCACCAGGATGCGTGGCTTCATGGTTCCGCGCGGCTTGCGCAGACGGTCGAGGGGAAGCAGAAAATTGTCAAGAGCCAGACGGACCAGCCCGAAACGATCCCGGACAAAGGAATAGGCCGGGTTTTCGAGCAGCTTCTCGCAGAGGCGCGAGGCCTTGTCGAGCACGGCCACCAGCTCCATGTACACGTCGGGCTGGGTGGTGTCGTCCGTGGGTGCGCTTGAGTTGGCAGCGATCTGGCTCAGGCCGAAATCCGGACGCTGCTTCATACGCACCACGACGTTCTCAAAAAATTCCGAGGGCTTGTTCTTGGCCCAATCCTTGTTCAGGCGTTCGGCCAGGACCTTGGCGATGGACATGATTGCCTGGCTCGCGGGCAGATCGTCGCGCAGGGTCACAAAGGGCTTGCCCAGGGCCGAAATCTTCCGGGCGGCGTCATCCTGAGGGATCGCCCCCAAAAAAAGAGGTTTGAGGCCCAAAAACTGCTCCACCGTCTCCTGAAAACGGGTGAAGACCTGCCTGGCCTGCACTCCCGATTCACAGCGGTTGACCAGGATCAGCGGCGGCCACCACAGCCCGTTCTCTTTCAGAACCTTGATGAGCGCGTAGGCGTCGACCAGGGCGCTGGCCTCGGGATTGACCACCAGAATGATCTCGCGCGTGGCCAGACACAGGGACACGACCTGGGCGGAGATGCCCGGCGAGTTGTCGAGGATCAAAAAATCGTACCCGGAGAGCGCGGAAAATTCCGCGACCAGACGCTTGCGGTTGGCCACGTCAAGCTCGGCCATGCGGGCCACGCCGTTGCTGCCGGAAAGAAGATCGAATCCGGGCCGAACGGGGACAAGGCATTCCTCAAGGGGCAGGGAGTCGAAGAGAACGTTTTCGAGCGTGTTCGCAGGAGACGGCAATCCCAGATGCACTTCCGCGTTGGACAGGCCGAAATCCGCGTCGAGCAGGCAGACCGTGTACCCGGCACGATTGAGCGCCAGGGCCAGGTTGACGGCCACGGTGGTCTTGCCCGTCCCGCCCTTGCCGCTGGCCAGGGCCAGAATGCGGGTGTGACGGGTCCTGGGCGTTGCGATTGACGGCGAGTGCTGCATTGAAGCCGAGGGTTAATTGTTCGTGGGGCAGCCCGAATGCAAGATGCCGGAGATATCGGACAACAGGGTCTTCAAATGAAAGGGCTTGCGTATACACTTGGCCGCTCCCAGGCGCAAGGCTTCATCCAGCTCGTCGGAAGATGCCAGGCCCGTGATGATCATTACGGGCGGAGCGCCGCCGTTGCGACGCAAAAGCTTGAGCACGTCGAGCCCGGAATGGATGGGCATGCGGAGGTCGAGCAGAATCAGATCGAAGGATGCGGAGCGCAGTTTGAGCACGCCCTCCTCGCCGTTGGGTGCCGTTTCGACCACATAACCAGCTTCGCGCAGGGTCTCGGAGAGGATGTCGCGAATGTGCTGCTCGTCATCGACGACCAGAATCCTGTGTCCCAGCGCCGGAGTCGGCATGGCGCACTCGGTCGCCTGGCGCACGACAGGCTTTTCGGGCTTGGTCACCGGCGTGGAGACCGGCAGGATGACAATCATCTCCGCGCCCTCTCCTGGAGCGCTGACCACCTTGATCTCGCCGTAGTGGTTGGTGACGATGCCGTAAGCCGTGGAAAGCCCGAGTCCAGTGCCCTTGCCTTCGGACTTGGTGGAGAAGAAGGGATCGAAGATGCGTGAGAGATTCTCGGGCGAAATGCCCGTGCCCGTGTCCTTGACGGAGATGCTGATACGCTTGCAGTCGGGCAGGAATGCCGAGCTGACGGTCAACACCCCGCCCTCTTTTTCCATTGCGTGCTGCGCATTTATGACCAGATTCAGAAAAACCTGCTCCAGCTGGTTGGCATCGGCCAGGATGAGCGGCAGATCCGGTGTGAGTTTCTGAACGATGGGAATGCGATGCGTTTGGAAGATCGATTCCACAAGGCCGATGATTTTGAGCAGCAGCGAGTTTATGTCCAGCTTGGTGACTTGGGGCGCGTTGGGTCTGGCAAAACCCATGAGGCTCTGCAGGATGGATGAGATGCGCTCGATCTGCTCGGAGATCTGATGCAGGTCCCTGCGCTTCTTCTCGTCGCTTTCACGGCTTTCCAGCAACTGAGTGCGGGCCGAAATGATAGCCAGGGGATTGTTTATCTCATGGGCCGCGCCTGCCGCGAGCTGCCCGACCGCCGCCAGTCGCTCGGTCTGGAGCAGCTGCAGGTTGATCTGCTGGTTCTTCCAGAGGGCCAGGGACAGCTCGTCGGCGCGAACCTGCAGGCTGTCGAAGAGCCGCACCCGATCAAGCGAGGCCGAAGCCACGCAGGAGACCTGGGAATAGCCCATGTATTCCTGGGGAGTCATCTTCGGGGGCCGTTCGCTGGAGCGCAAAATGCAAATCTCGCCGGTGAAATCGCTGCCCACCAGGGGAAAGAGGCAATATCCCCGCACCACGAAAAACTGCTTGAGCCGCAGTTCCCGATCCATGAGAGACGCGCCTTCGTGGCGTTCGTGATGCGTCAGCAAAATGGCCTTCAGGTTGTCCGGCAGCGTGGCTCCGCCATCGAGCGCCGGCAGGCCGTCACCGTCCAGGGAATAGGAAATGACACGCCGGTTGCCGTTGCCGTTCCAGATCAGACCCTGCATGACGCGCTCGGCAGGGACGACCCAGTACACGAAGCCGCCCCGCACACCGACGCTCTCATGCATGCACATGGCCGCCGATTCGAAAACTTCGTCCGAAGTCCTGGCCTTGCTCATCTTGAGGCCCACCGTGGAGCCCATGCTCGTAAAGCGGTGGGCGTCCTCCAAGCGGCCGTTGGCCTGCTCCAGATCCAGGCTCATGCGCATGAGATGCTGGTTGGCCTTTTGCAGGGAAGAAAGAAAAAGACCGACCTGATCGCCGTCGAGCTCGAAAGGCTCGGCTCTCTCGGCAAAAGCCGGGGCAAAGGCACCCAGAATCGACTGCAACTCCTTTTCGCCGAGACCGAGCATTTTCTGCAGGCCGAGCTGGCGCTGCTTTTCGTGGGTCATGACCCGCGGGGAGTCCATGAGAGTCGAATGCGCCAGAATGTTGGCCAGGGCCACGATGGCCACCAGACGTGCGTTGTCCTTGAAGGCTTCCAGGGCCGAGGCCGAATGGTGGTGCAGCCAGATGGCGTCGGTCATGGACGCCGGAAGCTTCCATTTTTCGGCGATCCAGCGCCCCACCGCAGTGTGATCCGTCTTGAAGACCTCCTGCTCCGCCGTGAGGACGGGCTCGTAAAGTTCCTCCATGCGTTCCGTGACCTGATCGTACTGCTCCTGAAGATGCAGCTGCAGGAAGATGCCGCCGATATCGTGCATGATGCCCGCGCCAAAAGCCTCGCCAGTCAGGGCGGGGGCAATCTTGGCCGCGATGAGGGAGGCAAAGACGGCCGTGGCCAGGCTGTGCTTCCAGTGCGCGGTCTGGATCGCTTCGGACTTCTTGTCGCCCTTGATCAGGGAATCCTTGATGAGCATGGAGAGCATGAGCGTCTGAACCACCTTGCTGCCCAGGCGATTGAGCCCTTGTTCCACCTGCGCCACCTGTCCGCGAGTGACGTAGGTTGCGCTGTTGGCGTGCTCAAGAACCTTCACGGTCATGGCGGGATCTGTCTCGATGATGCGAGCCAGCTTTGAATGCTCGAAATCCCGGGTCAGGACCTGCCCGAGGATGGTGTTGGCAACGGCGGGAAGCGAAGGGAGCGCCTCGATCTGTTGCAGGATTACGCGCAGGGAACGGTCCTCTACGGGTACGGAAGCGCTTTTCTCTGAATGCCCGGGATCGGGCCCGTGATGGGAAAAAGAAGTATCCACATGAATCTCCGGGCAATCAGTAGTGAGGTGGTTTTTCATCGGGATCGAAGGGCTCCATGGACGAAAGGTCCTGGAGCTTTTTGCCCAAAAGCACGAGCGTGGCCCTCAGTTCCCGAATTTCCTTTTGTTGTTCTATGACAACCGCATTCAGATCATCAACCGTTTTTTGCAAATATATATACTTTATTTCAATATCTTCCATTCGCTTTTGCATGAGTTCCCCCAGGAATGATTTCAAAAAAAAACACGGCTTCCGCCCGAAGGCCATTCTTGTCCTTGACCCAAAAGAACGGTCATGAAAAATACACCGCTAACAATTAGGATGCAAAGGAGAAAACCATGACCAATGCCGACCAGATTTTCACCCCGGCCAGCCTGGACGAGATATTTCCGCCCTCGATCACCGACGCTTTTTTCGAGGCGCTGTTCGGCGATGCCGAGGACGGAGCCTACGACATCAGGCTCAGATTCGAGGGACACGGCCCGGAAGAGCTGCGCTTTGCATTTCATCTCCAGCAGCGTCCGGGCATGTGTCTGGCCTGCAACCTGACTTACGGACTGCCGCAGGTTTTCACCCGGCATCCACTGCTTGGCGTGGGCAAGCTGGCTCAAAATCTGGCTGACCGCATCAACGCGAGCATGTCTTCCTGGGCGCTGGGCGCGACGCGCGAAATCTCCAGAAGCCTGCATGTCATCCCCTTTACCATCAAGGTCGCGTGACGAACAGCGCTTCGCCTCTCCAAAATTCTCAAAAATAGTGAAACGTCGGGAATTTTTGACCCAGGTCAAGGATTCCCGATGCCGTTTCATGGCATAGGTTGCCCCATGAAAGACCTGCACAAGCTCCCCGCTCATACGCTCAAAGTCTGCCGTGGCGCGGCCCAGTGCCCGCATGCGGTGCTGGGTACGGACCTGACCGCCGAACTCGAAGACGTGCTCATCCGTTCCGGCTGGCCTGAATTTCTGGCCGGCATGACCCGTCCCATCCGTCATCACCATCAGTTCAGAATGGCCGTGGCCTCCTGTCCCAACGGCTGCTCCCAGCCGCATATCGCGGATTTCGGGCTCATCGCCTTTGCCCGCATCGGCCTTGAGTCCGAGCGGTGTTCGGGTTGCGGGCACTGTGTCTCGATCTGCGCGGAGAAGGCCCTGCATCTGGAGGACGGCATCCACCTGGATCGTTCGCGCTGCCTGGGGTGCGCGGCCTGTGCGCGGGTCTGCCCCGAAAAAGCCCTGCGAGTGGATGAGACCGGATATCGCGTGCTCCTCGGCGGCAAGCTCGGACGCCATCCGCGCCTGGCGCATGAGCTGGGTTTTTACAGCCTGTCCGAATCTCTTGATGTCCTGCGCAAGGTCTTGAGCGTGTTCATGGACCACCACCGATCCGGTCTGCGCCTGGGGGATCTTGTCGAGAAGCTGGGCCGTGAGGAATTCGACAAACTGGTGCGGCCATGACCTCCATGGCCATGCTGACACGAGTCCTCATCGTGTTATGCAGCCTGACCACGGCCGCGCATTTCCTGCGTTTCGGCACCCTCTGGGAGGCGGCTCCGGCTCTTTTCCCGGCCCTGGCCGCCTTTTTTCCGCGCCTCTTGCCCAGACCGCTGCTCATTCTGGCCGCCCTAGGCGGCGCGCTGCTGTGGGCGAACCAGGGCGTCGAGCTGGCTACGTGGCGAATGAATTTCGGCCTGCCGTGGATGCGCCTCGCCCTGATCCTGGGCGCGGTCTGCCTGGCCCATCTGGGCGTCATGGCGCTCATGATCGGCCGCGCCGGGAAGGAACTCTTCGGACCCATGGGCGGCACCGACGCGGTCAAGACCGCCACCGCCCTGCTGGTGGGCGGCACCCTCATTCTGGCCCAGAACAAGGCGCCCATGACCCTGCTCCTTGGAGATCGCTTTTTCCCCGGTTCCGGGATTTTCTGGATCTGCCTATTTGCCGTCCACGGGTCACTGGTCAGCGGCTGGCTGCTGAGCGACCGCAAAGGCAGGACGCGTGGCAGGATCTGGACCCTGTTTTCGGCCGTGTTCTTCGCCCAGCTCCTGCTCGGTCTGGCCGGTTGGAGCATTTTTCTGATGACCGGAAAACTGCACCTGCCCGTCCCGGCCCTGATCCTGGCCGGGCCGCTGTTCCGGGGTGAAGGGTTTTTCATGCCGATCCTGCTCGGCGTATCCCTCCTGCTGGTGGGACCGGCCTGGTGCAGCCACCTGTGCTATATCGGCGCCTGGGATGACCGCATGGCCCGCCTCGGTCCGGCAAAGCCCGCGCCCCTGCCCTCCTGGGCGCCGCGCCTGCGCGCCGGGCTGCTTGTCGCAACGATCGTCATGCCGCTTGTGTTGCGCGCCCTGGACATTTCCTGGCCCTGGGCGCTGGCCCTGGCCGCAATCTTCGGCCTGGTCGGAGTCATGATCATGGCCCTGGCGTCGCGCAGCAGCGGAACCATGGTCCATTGCACGGCCTATTGCCCCATCGGCCTGGTCAACAACCTTATCGGACGCATGCTGCCCTGGCGCGTAAGCATCGGCAGCGGATGCACCCAGTGCGGTGCGTGCTCCAAGGCCTGCCGCTACAACGCCCTGACGACCATCTATCTGGCAAAAGGGCGTCCAGGCCTGACCTGCTCCCTGTGCGGCGACTGCCTGCCCCGCTGTCCCCACGGGCATCTCGGATACAGCTTCCCGGGACTGACACGGGCGCGTGCACGCCAGGTCTTCGTGACCCTGGTGGCCAGCCTGCATGTGGTGTTTCTGGCGGTGGCCCGGATTTAGAAACCGGACGCCCGCTCCCGTACGCAAAAACCAATTTCCACTCCCGACAAGCCCGGCTGGAGCCAAAGGCCCGAAGCGCTAATACCGATCCAGAACCCGCTCTTTCTCGGAATAGTCCCACTCCTTGAGACCCAGGGCCACGAGCACGTCATCGACCAGTTCCTCGACGTTCCTGTGTGCCTGGAGCATGTGGTCCATGCCGGCCATGTAGAGGGCTTCGCGTTCGCTCATGACCGCCGCGACCTCATCGTGCAGGGCCAATGGAGTCAGGGCCGGGCGCTGGGCGATGTTGGGATCGCGCAGCATTCTGGCGATGAGCAGCCCCGCGTCGGCCGCCAGATAGAAGCTGACCCCTGAGCGGTACATGAGATCGCGGTTAGCCTTCGAGAGGACAATGCCGCCGCCCGTGGAGACGACCTTGCCCGGAAGCGCCGCCGCCTTGACCAGGGCCGCCTCTTCCAGGGCGCGAAAGGCATCCCAGCCCCGCTCGGCCACGATGGCATCGATGCTCTGCCCGGCCTCGGCCACGACCATGGCGTCAGTGTCGACGCAAGGGCACTTGAGAACCTCGGCCAGCGCCGTGCCCACGGTGGTCTTGCCGCTGGCGCGCATGCCCAGCAGGAAAATATTTTTCTTTTGCAGGGAAAAAGGTTCACGCTTGAACTGTCCCGGCCGGAAGGTCATGCTGGCCGCGTCGTCCTCGATTTCCACTTTTTTCTTGATGAAATTGGTCATTTGCATCCTCCTTCTGTGGTGCGGCCACAGGAATGGGCGAAAAGCATGCAAATTGCAATGCCCCGGCCGCCAGGTCCGCTGCATTGACTGGCAAATGGCAAACAGCTAGCACTTCAAAAATACGACATCCAAAAGAGGACCTCCATGAATTTCCTGAAGACTTCCGTCCTGATTCTGCTGCTCGCCCTCCTGCCTTCCACCGCCATGTCCCAGGACATCCAGAAAGCCGGAATCCATGATTTCAAAAACATCATCGAATCAAGCAAGGGCAAGGTTCTGATCATAAATTTCTGGGCGACCTGGTGTTCCCCTTGCGTCAAGGAATTTCCAGGGCTCATGAACCTGCGACGGGAATTCACGGAGGACGACCTGACCATCGTCGGCATCTCCATGGATTACGGAGCGCGGCCGGTGGAAAATTTCGTCAAACTGAACAAGGTCAATTTCCCGATCCTCATCGACGACGAATCCATCGGCTCCATGCTCGACATCAAGTCCATCCCCCGCACCCTGATCTACAACCGCGCCGGAGAACAGATCCTCGATCATTTGGGATTCATTTCCGAGGAAAGCTTTCGCCACATTGTCGAGCGATTACTGCAAAAGCCATGAACATTCTCGCCGAACTGGCTGAAAGGGCGATCCGGGAGGCCCAGCAGCGCGGCGAATTCGATGATTTGAGCGGCCAGGGCCAGCCCCTGCCCGAGACAAACGACCCCTTCATGCCCGAAACGCTGCGCATGGCCTACAAGATGCTGAAAAATGCCGGTTACGTACCCCGGGAAGTTCAGTCCCAAAGGGAAATCCGGTCGCTCATCGAGTGCCTTGAGCGGGAAACGGACGAAGCTTTGAAGATGCGCCAGATACAAAAGGTCCAGCTCTTCATCGCCAAGGCCAGGATGGAGCATGGCGGCCTGCTGCAGGAAGAAAACGAAAACTATTTCCAAAAAGTCGTGGCTCGCGTCACGCTCAATAAAGCCTGATTCCCATGAATAATCAAAGACGTTCGCTTTTGAAGGCCGCCCTGGCCCCCCTGCTGTTGCCGCTCTTTGGCCACGAGGCCCTGGCCGCGCAACCGCCCCTTTCCGAAATTTCGGAGATCCGGATCATCCAGGCCAAGGACCCGGCACGCATCCTTGACCGAGTTTCAGCTTCGGGCTTTGCGCACTCCATGGCCCAATCGGTGCTGGCGTACATCATCGAGAGCTACCCCAAGGGCAACCTGCCGGTCTGGAAAAAGCCCCTGTCCGAGATTGACCTGCATTCGCGCATCCCCGTGATCTGCACGCATGTGGTGCAGGGCGTCCTGCGTCACGCATCCATCTATCCCGTGGACCCCTGCTGGATCATGGGCCAGATGATGGCCGAGTCCTTTTTCTACGAATTTGCCGTGTCCTCGGCCCTGGCCGTCGGTCCATGCCAGTTCATGGCCGCCACGGCCAGAGGATACAATCTGATCTGCGCCGACCGGCACGGACAGCCGGCCGGTTTTGCGCTGCGCGAGGATCTGGAGCCCGAATTCAAGCAGGCCGCGACATACCGCGACCAGATGCGGGCCCTGCGCCGCGAGCAGCCCGACCTGTTCGGCAATCCGGCCAAGCTGCTACGCACCCTCGTCAATGCCCAGGCTGCGGGCAAACCGCTGAGCGCCGCCGGAACCTACGCCCTGGCCCTTGACCGCATGGATCTTTTGCAGGCCAGTTACACCGCATCGCGGGACAATTGCCGCCTGTTTCTGAGTGAAAACTTCCAGAACCGCTCCATTTTTTCGCCTCAGGATGTGGCCTTCCTCGAAAAATTCGACCAGCGCGTCCTCTATTCCCACTCCATAAACGCCATGGTCAGAATGATGGCCGAAAACCTGCGCGCCCGGGGCGGCAACATCCTGGCCGCCACGGCCGGATACAATGCCGGGCTTGGCAACACCGACTCCAAGTATGGGGTCTACAGCACCTACGGACGCATCCCCAACTTCGGCGAGACCGTGGATTACGTCAGCAAGATCCTCGTCAACCATCACGAGATAACCCGCCGCATCGTGTAGGAGAAAGGCCGTGAACCCAGCCAAAGTCAGGCGCGATCATCTCCAAAATCTGACCGACCTGCCCAACATCGGCCCGGCCATGGCCCGGGACCTGCGACTGCTCGGCTTCGAGCGCCCTGAACAGCTTGTCGCCCAGAACCCGCAAACCCTCTACGACCGCCTCTGCGAACTGACCGGGGCACGCCAGGACCCATGCGTGCTGGATGTCTTCATGTCCGTGACCAGATTCATGGATGGTGACGAGCCAAGACCCTGGTGGTTCTACACGCCGGAGCGCAAGCAAAATCCGCTTTCCGAAAAATAGCTGTCCCCTCGATCCATTCCTGACGACCTTGCCCGCCAATCCAGCGAGCACGTAAAATCCGCGACACACATGACCCGAAGTTCGGAAACCCGTAAGTTCCACCATGTCATTCCCGCGCAGACGGGAATCCTGCCTGACGCCCTTGCCCGCCACTCCAGCGAGCACGTAAAATCCGCGACACTCATCATCCGAAGTTCGGAAACCCGTAAGTTCCACCATGTCATTCCCGCCTGCGCGGGGATGACGCATGCCTCGGATGATGCCTGTCTGCTAGTATTCCACGCCGAATCCCGCGCGACGACAGACAGTCGGCAGGGTTGAATTCCCGACTATTTGGGAATAGTGTTCTATATGAGTGGGAAATATTCCCAAATGACAGTTTCTCTTCCTTGTCCCGATAATCGATTTTGGCCCTTTCCTTGCTCAAGTCAGCGTCCTTGACTTTTCACGAGTCGGGGCCGTTTTTTTATACAAATTTGTCATTAATCACCTGTTTGCGCCGAAAAAATATGACAATTATGTCACATTTCCAGGAGCCAGGTTTTGAACAGCAAAGGGAGTAGCGCGCTATGTGTCGATTGTTTGCGCTGACCAGCAGCGAACCCGTCTCCCCCATGGATGCCATCCGGGCCTTGGATGTCATGCGCGAGGGGCACGACGGATCAGGAGTCGGCCTTTATTTGTCGGATCTGGGCGGCCCGTTCGAGTCCATGAAGGGTTGCCCCATCCTGTCGGGAATCTTCACCGACGCCGGTGTCGAACGTCTGGACGCCTTCATGGGCGCCAAGGGGTTCACCCTGAAGCACGACCTCGCCCTCACGCCAAAGGGCCCCATGCCCACATGGACGCCCAGGCGTGACCGCTACATCGTGCGGACCTATGACATCCCCGCCGCCTGGAATGACCTGAGCGAAGAGGAAAAGGGCCTCGGGTACCTGAAAACCCGTCTTGAACTCAAGCACATGGGTCTGGCCGACGAAAGCATCACCGTCTTCTCCTTCTGGCCGGACACGGTCATGATCAAGGAAATCGGGGATCCGTTGCAGGTCGGCGAATATCTGAGCCTGGACCGGCCCGAGATAATGAGCCGCCTCATCCTGGCCCAGGGTCGCCAGAACACGAACTACGCCATCAATCTCTACGCCTGCCATCCCTTCTTCGTCGAAGGGATCAGCACCATGACCAATGGCGAAAACACGGCCTTCATCCCCATCCGCGACTACCTCGCCGCCCAGGGAATTCCCGGCTATGAAGGTTACAACTCCGATTCGGAAGTTTTCACCCACATCCTGCACTACACGATCAATAAGCTGGGCCTGCCCTTTGAAGCCTACAAGCACATCATCACGCCCCTCAAGGACCACGAGATGAGTGCCCATCCGGACAAGGAATTCCTGTCCAAGCTGAAGCAGATCTGCCGCCGCCTCATCATTGACGGCCCCAACTGCGTCATCGGCTGCCTGCCGGACAGGTCCATGTTCATGGTCCAGGACAGCAAGAAGCTGCGCCCCGGCGTGGTCGGAGGTCGTCCCGGCCTCTACGCGTTCTCCTCGGAGATCTGCGGCCTGGACCTGGCCATCCCCGATCGCGACAAGTCCCAGGATTTTCAACCCATGCATCTTGATTCGGCCATTGTCGGCCCGGACCGCCAGGAGATCAAAGTATGTCGGCAAACACAGCCATTAGCCCTTCCCAACTGAGCATCAAGGACCTGCCCTGGCAGATCGAGTGGAACAAGGACCGCTGCACCCTGTGCGGCCAGTGCTGCGCCGTGTGCCCCATGCAGTCCCTGGAACTCGGCACCTTTCGCAAGCGCAGCATCAAGGTCCCGGCCGGGTTCAAGAACAAGCCCGAGAACGAGCACACCATCTATTACGGCATCCGCCAGCGCACGGCCCCGCATCAGGCCTGCGTAGGCTGCGGCACATGCAGCATGGTCTGTCCCAACGACGCCATCCTGCCCATGCACTCCGATGAAAAGGACAAGCTGCGCTACCACGTCAATCTCGGCGGCCAGCCCCGCACCCGCGGCGGCCGACGTAACGACAACAATTCGCTGCTGGACCAGATCAAGTTCATCCGCATCTCCATGCTGACCGACCCGGCCCTTGATTCGGGCCGTCATGAATTCGACCTGCGCACCCTGGTCGGCCGCATCCAGAGCCCCATGGAAGGACTGGCCACCATCAAGGAACACGGCTGGGCCCCGCCCGTGCGCGAGATCTACCCGCTCATGATCGGCAGCATGTCTTTCGGAGCCCTCTCGCCCAACATGTGGGAAGGCCTGCAGATGGGCGTCGCCTACCTGAACGAGGAGCTGGGCATGCCCGTGCGCATGTGCACCGGCGAAGGCGGATGTCCGCCGCGCCTGCTCAGATCGCGTTTTCTCAAATATGTCATTCTGCAGATCGCATCGGGCTACTTCGGCTGGGACGAGATCATCCACGCCATCCCGCAGATGAAGGAAGACCCTTGCGCGGTGGAGATCAAGTACGGCCAGGGCGCCAAGCCAGGCGACGGCGGGCTGCTCATGTGGCACAAGGTCAACAAGCTCATCGCGGCCATTCGCGGCGTGCCCCCGGGAGTGAGTCTGCCCAGCCCTCCGACGCATCAGACCCAGTATTCCATCGAGGAATCCGTGGCCAAGATGATCCAGTCCATGTCCATGGCCTGGGGATTCCGCGTGCCGGTCTATCCCAAGATCTCGGCCACGACCACGACCAACGCGGTCCTGAACAACCTCTGCCGCAACCCCTACGCGGCCGGATTGGCCGTTGACGGCGAGGACGGCGGCACGGGCGCGGCCTACAACGTGTCCATGAACCACATGGGCAGCCCCATCGCCTCCAACATCCGCGACGCCTACCTGACCCTGTGCAAACTGGGCAAACAGAACGAGGTTCCGCTCATCGCCGGTGGCGGCATCGGCAAGAACGGCAACCTGGCGGCCAACGCGGCATCGCTGATCATGCTCGGCGCCTCGGCCGTGCAGATCGGCAAGTACGCCATGCAGGCCGCCGCCGGATGCGTGGGCTCGGAGTCCGATCGCTGCAACGTGTGCAACATCGGCGTCTGCCCCAAGGGCATCACCTCCCAGGATCCGCGCGTGTACCGCAGGCTCGATCCGGAGAAGGTGGCCGAGAGGCTGGTCGAGCTCTACGTCAGCTTCGACATGGAAATGAAGAAGATCTTCGCCCCCCTGGGCAGGTCCACGTCTCTGCCCATCGGCATGTCCGATGCGCTGGGGATCGCCGACAAGGACGCGGCGGACAGACTGGCCATCAAATACGTGGTCTGATGAGGGAGAGATATGCAAAGCACCATTCATATTGACGGAAAGGAAAACGGCGTGCGCCTGGAATCGCGCATCCTGGAGGAACGCATCCAGGACGCGGTCAAGGCCGGAGCCAGGGAGCTGACCATCGACGCCTGCGGCCAGCACGGTATCGGCGGGCGGTTGTGGGTATCCAAGGAGGAGTCCGTCAGCGTCAAGGTCACCGGCGCGTCCGGACAGCGCCTTGGTTCCCTGGGCTTCCCCGGCACGACCATCGAAGTCATGGGGCCCGGCTCCGACGACATCGGCTGGCTCAACGCCGGAGCGGAAATCATCGTCCACGGCAACGCGGGCAACGGCATCTGCAACGCCATGGCCCAGGGCAAAGTCTATGTCGGCGGCAACGTCGGCTCGCGCTGCATGACCATGACCAAACAGAACCCGCGCTTCACGCCCCCGGAGCTTTGGGTTCTGGGCGAGACGGGCGACTATTTCGCGGAGTTCATGGCTGGCGGCACGGCCGTGGTCTGCGGTTTCAACGCCCACGATCAAGCCAATGTCCTGGGTTACCGCCCTTGCGTGGGCATGGTCGGCGGGCGCATTTTCTATCGTGGCCAGGAACAGGTCATCAGCAACGCCGACGCCAAGCACGTGCCCATCTCCGACGAAGACTGGACCTGGCTTGAAGAAAACCTAAAGCAATACCTTCAGAAAATCGAAAAAAACGAACTTTTCGACATCCTGGCGACCCGCGACCAGTGGCATCAGGCCACGGCAAAGTCCCCCTACGAGAAGGTCACCAAAAAACGCAAAAGCATGTCCGACTTCCGTTCCCAGGTCTGGGACATGGAGCTTGGACGCGGCGGCCTGGTCGGCGATCTGACCTCCCTGGACCGTTCGCCCATCGGACTCATCACCAGCGGGGAATTGCGCCGCTTCGTCCCGGTCTGGGAAAACTGCAAGTACATGCCCCCCTGTCAGGCCAGCTGCCCGTCTGGAATTCCGGTGCAGAAGCGCTGGCAGCTGGTGCGCGAAGGCCGCCTGGCCGAGGCCGTGGATCTGTCCCTTGAATACACGCCCTTCCCGGCCACGGTCTGCGGCTATCTCTGCCCCAACCTGTGCATGGAGGGCTGCACGCGCGGCCTGGGCAGCCTGAAGCCCGTGGACGCCAAGATGCTCGGCAAAGAGGGCATCAACGCCCATCCGCCCATGCTGCCCCTGTCCTCGGACAAGAAGGTAGCTGTCATCGGCGGCGGCCCGGCCGGCATCTCTGTGGCCTGGCAGCTGCGCCTCAAAGGTCACAAGGCCTCCGTGTTCGACATGGACGAGAAGCTCGGCGGCAAGCTGCAGGCCTCCATTCCTGCCAACCGCATCCCACCCGAGGTGTTGGCTGCGGAGCTGGACCGGGCGCGGGAGATCATTCCCCATGTGCGGCTTGAAAAGAAACTCAACCGCGATGACTTCGAGGCCATAAAAAGCGACTACGACTTCATCGTGCTGGCCACCGGAGCCCAGCGCCCGCGCACCCTGCCCGTGCCCGGCAACGAACGCCTCATCACGGCCACGGATTTCCTGAAGGCCTGCAAGCACGGCGACGCCAAGGTCGGAGAACGCGTGGTCATCATCGGCGCGGGCAATGTCGGCTGTGACGTGGCCACGGAAGCGGCTCGCCTGGGCGCCAAGAGCATGACCCTCATCGACGTGCAGAAGCCCATGAGCTTCGGCAAGGAACGCGAGGAAGCGGAAAAGGCCGGAGCCCAGTTCCTGTGGCCCTGCTTCACCAAGGAAATCACACCGGAAGGCGTGCTCCTGACCGACGGCCGTGTGATTCCGGCGGAGACGGTCATCATATCCATCGGCGACACCCCGGACCTGGAGGCCTTCCCCGAGAACATCGCCCGTGAGCGCGGCTTCATCACCGTCAACGACGTCAACCAGACCACGGACCCGAAGGTCTTCGCCATCGGCGATCTGGTCAAACTTGGCCTTCTGACCCAGGCCATCGGCGACGGACGACGCGCGGCCCAGGCCATCGACGAGATCATCAGCGGCCGCCGCCCTCTCTCGGTCACCGAAGACATGCACGAGGGGCTCAAGATGCGGCTTGAATACATGGATCCGGGCAACCACATGTCCGAAACCATAGACTACTCGCGCATGAACCTGGCCTACTTCGACCCGCGCCTGGGCGCATTCGACAGCCTGGACCAGTGCGCCGAGGAGTGCTCGTCCTGCGGCGTGTGTCGCGACTGCGGCATCTGCGAGGCCATCTGTCCACGCGGAGCCATCAGCCGCGAAGCCCTGCCGGACAACGAATTCGCCATGGTCTGCGACAGCGAGAAATGCATCGGCTGCGGCTTCTGCGCCGGAGCCTGCCCCTGCGGCATCTGGACGCTCATTCCGAATACACCGCTGGAATAACGGTCTGAAGAAATAGACGAAAAAAAGGGGGAAAGGCGACTTTCCCCCTTTTTTTGCGGCAAATCGCGGGAAGAATTAGCTTCAATGGCGAACAACAATAAGCGACTCTTGAAAGCCGGAACCATGGCGAGACTATCCTCCGTGCGCAAACAGTGACATAATCTCCGCGTTTCATGCGGCGATCATGCGGGACATTCACCGTATCTGTTGAGGAAGCATGAACACGGTCACGGCAAGCGTAAGCAAGCCATTTGTTACACGTTTACGCATTCGATCGCATTCAATTGTTATGAAAGATCCTTACATGTGGGCATTTCGGTCAAGTCAACGGCATGAGAATATGGAATGAGCGCCCCGGTGGCGCAACGCTGCCAGATTGGTTCGCGGTGCGAGGCATCGTAGACGCCTTTGTTGGTCGGAAAAGTCCGGGCCACGGCTGCGATAAGGGCTACTTCTGCTTTACTGAGTGGCGGAACGCTGGTCATGTCGGCCTTGAGTATCTCATCGACCAGATCCCGATAATTGTTCAGTTGAGGGCCCATCGGTAAAGCGGCGTAGGTAGCTCCAGTCAAGCCGCGGCCCAGATCCCTGAATGCGGCCATGTCGGCGTACCAGAGGTATTTAGCCGCATAGAGCATGCGATCGTCCTTTTTCAGCAAAGGACGCTTCAGGTGATCCGCAAAGGTTTCAAGAACCAAACGGATTCGCGGGATGGAAAATTCACGGTTGCCAGTGTGCTCACTGCAAGGATTGTCCAGCAGAAACGATCGCAGCAGGGTATCCATCGACTTGCTCTGAACAACACCGGTTTCCCAGCGCTTGATACTGGCGACTCCGACCTCCAGGGCATCCGCCAGTGCCTGTTGCGACAAGCCCTTTTCCTGGCGCAGTCGACGAATATCTTCGCTTCCGAGCAAACCAACGATTTTCCGGTATGCATCGGCAAGCCGCTCCTGCATGACCGCCGCTTCTTCGATGTCAGCCAACTCAAGCCCGCATTCGGCGCACTGCTGCAACGAGGCCGTGTACGCAACCTCAACGCCTTTAAACAAAACATGCTCTTCAATCTCGACTTGCCTCACAAAACCCTGACAGTTGGGGCACGTCGCTGCCATATCCTGATTCTTCATGGCCTTCTCCATTTAATCTGCGGCACTGGTTGAGACATGCAACGAAACCAGATAAAAAAAATTGTTCCGGAGCGAAAATTTATAGTAAACACAGTGCTCAAATGTCGGACAATTCAACGAAAAAGCCCACAAATCATGATTTTGTATACATGCTTGATAAGACTTTTGCGGAGGACGCTGACCTGCGTAGTGTTCCGGCCCTGTGTTATCCAGGAGATCCAACAAAACTTGCTGCAATTCATGCCGGATTGAATAGCCAAGTTGCAGCGCATGAGCGGAAATGACCCTGGGTTCGACAAGTTTGATGCGGTTCTCGCGAACAGCGCTCAGCGCCGCGTGCAATTTGGTATTCAGTTCCTTGTGGCTCGGTCGGTCCACGACGCCCCCAAAATAACCGAGGAGCGAAATCACGAACCTAGGCTGGATAATGGTATCAATTGATACCGTTGTCAAATTGATAAACGCTCACTCGGCCAAAGATGTCATCCATGAAGCCTGGGCTGCTAATAGTCCCAAACCATTCGGCATTCAAATACGGAAGTCCACCAGCATCGCAAATGCCGACATACTGTCAAAGCAGTATTTGCCGCCACGCTCTTCCTTCCGCCAAGGACGAACCAGGAATCCTTTTTTGCCAACCGGCACCAAGACCCTGAGCATGAACCCTTCGCCCCCCTTGAAAACATTGACCAATGATTTTCGCCAAGGCATCAGCACCAGGAGCAGGAGGGATTTCATGAAAGCACGCACCCGTCTCATGCAGACGCCGGATCTGGGACTTCCGCCGACCAGAACCGTCAACCCGGAACTTCATCGCGGCTCAACCGTATATTTTGACTCGTATGCCGATCTGCGCAGTGCCGGCCATGGAGAGTATCGCGGGATCACCTATGGCACCGACAGGCTGCCGCAGCAGCGCATTCTCGAACAGGCCATCGGCGAACTCGAGGGCGCGGCCCTGAC
>Ga0265295_1001460_pt1 | contig 41459 bp, 44 predicted proteins | sample Munlansysbiofilm_FD_192503 | JGI IMG/M metagenome (GOLD analysis project Ga0265295, IMG submission 192503) | Leachate microbial communities from a municipal landfill in Southern Ontario, Canada - Methane capture system biofilm | ecosystem: Engineered > Solid waste > Landfill > Unclassified ... | reverse complement strand
AGACCGTGACCACAATACAGCTATCAATATTCTCAGATTGGGATTGCAATCTGTCGGCATAACAACCGTAGAAGCCCACGCACTTTAGTCGTGGGAGCAAGTCACTCTGTCACCGTATATCTTTCTCAAATGATCCTTTGGATCAAAATCAGTCTTAAATTTCAGTTTACCTGAATTAGACTGTATGGTGACCTGCCACATAGTCTGAATCTGATCGTCATCCTGGCTACTCTTTTTCTTTACCTTTATAGAGCTTATACCTGCATTTGGGATTGAAAAATTAGCTTCATTCTCCGCCAGTGCAACCTGTGCGCTCATTGAGGTATACCTTTCTGCGTACCTGAAAGAACCCTTGATCTGAGCACCCCACTGGCCAAAGAAACCCTTTCCTTCTGCTTTGGCCTGATCACGGGACTCCTTGACAACCTGCTTTATAACATCATTTGTTACCTTGGCAAATATAGTTGTATCAGGCGTTGCTACAAGCGTAAATGCATCATAGGATAAACCTAACATCTTACTTTTCTTCATGTTCGGAACAATGCCGATTATTTCATCTTCCATAAAATACCTCCTTGACATCCGATGGATCTGCTATCGCCATGTGCAACATCATTTAAACAATCATAAATGACGATATATGAGCATGAATTTATAAATATATAACTATTGTTATTTGGATTGTACTTTGGTTTATTAAGAAAAAAGATAACTATTCAGCCTGATAAAAACGCTATCTATAACAATCTTGACAAAAAGTTGAAATGTAAATTTCATTATGAACATTTATTTTGATTGTTACTATTGATTGCTTTTTTGACTGCTGGATTGTTAGTGGGCAGATCTCTTCATTTCGATGAAATCAGCACCAATAGGCATATTGTGCTAGGCTGAATAGTTACGAAAAAGAATGGAATGAACTACACAGACACTTTCACAGATATAATTGAAAACAGAACGTAGTGCCAGCACCAAATCATATTCAAACTTGCTAAAAAGCAATGGTATGGACTGCTGTGGCAGGTTAAAATTCAAAATAAAAAAGAAAGTACTCAAACAGATATTTCATTCTGCTTTTTGGTACTTGTCAATGATTTCCTGGAAAGAATCTGCAACGTATGACAGATTTTCCCTTCCAACCTGGAAAGTGCTCAACTTGAAGTATTTTGTAAGCCCTGACTTGATACCATGGATGTTACGCTGTTTAAGCTCCCTGTAGAGGAAATACCTACCTCTTTTTGCTTTTTGCGAAATCTCATAGAATACAGGAGCTTCAAAGAACATCAGGTCATGCTTATGTGGTCTGTCGCCCATTTGCATAAGGCCCATGTCTTCAAGTTTTGAAGAGAACCAGCGGGCATCTGCAACCTCATTATCCCAGTTTCTTGTACGGCGCACAACATGCGGGAACGATGCCATCATAGTCATCACTGTGGCTCCTCTTGCAGTACATCCCAGTAGCTCAATTTCTTTTACCTTATGGGTAGGTGACTTCCTGAAAACAATTTCTGCGTATTCTTCTGTGACTCCCAGTACACCAATTGGTCCTGATGATGCCATGGACTTGTGACCACTTCCAACAACAAAATCCACGCCCATTTTCTTTGCATGTATTGGCATCCTACCTACAGAATAAGCACCATTGAGCATGAGGGGTACATCATAACTGTGGCATATATCTGATATTCTTTTGACATCTGCAAGGTTACCATAATTACCATCTGGGTATGTAACCTGTGCCAGTGCTGGAGCTTTTCCGGTTTCACTTATAAGTTCTTCAATGGCTGTGGCATACCCTTCAACATCTGTTTTGTAGTCCGGGCTTCCGCTGTGAGGTACCATTTTCACATTAAGCCTTGCACGCTGTGCGGCAACAATGGACGAATAATGTGCAAGCCCATCCAGCACTACATACTCCCCTTCCTGAGCCATGGAATGCATCACCGCAAACTTTGATTCTCTTGCTCCATGTGTGATCCTTGCCACATCGGTATCAAGGAATGCAGGAAGAGCATTATGGATGAACTCATGTATTGGAGGTTTTTTGATAAGATCAAGCACGCCACCACAAAAATCACAAATTGAATATCCGTCTCCCCATTCGATCAATGACCTGCGGGCTTCCTCTGTAAGTATGCCACCTGTCTGGAGCGGGTCAATATTTATCGCATCCTTTGGTCCACGTTTGATAAATCCGAATTTGCTAAGGGTAGAATCATCAAGTTCCATAATCTTTCCTCTGTTTTGAATTATAGTGAGTAATGAACTTTCCAATACTAGTTAATAATGTTCATTGTAAATTATTTATCTATTCTAAATGGAGCAAAGCCTTGACTGATCCATATAAAAAAGAAAAGAGCATCTAAGCTGCTAATTCAAATCATTTAGATATCTATAGCAGTCTTAAAAACTGATATAAACTCGTCACACTGGGTGATCAGACTGTCTGCAGCATCCTTTATAACTCCTATAGGGTCTGCTCCATCTGTTTTCACAAAAAGGATCGGGTCACTTATTGATACGTGTTTCATATCATATGTTGCTATCTCAACTCTTTTGTCATCGAGAAGAGTTGACTTAAGCATATTGAGAAGAGTGTGATTTTCACCTATGATCTCAAGGTGCATCTCATCATCAGTTTTATCAATGATCTTCAATTCCATCTTTATTTCACCTAATTATAATTATCAATAAATCTTCAGACAATTCCTGTTCCGTAGTCAGAAGATATCTTTCTTTTCTCTATGTGACCACATTCGGGACATTTTAGTCTGTTGTTGTCTTTTACAAGATCTGACCTGCATTTTGAACAATAGGCTTTCATGACTCCAAGAGATTTGCCATCAGTACTCAGACGCATATTCTGGGTATTTATTACCTTTGCTTTTACTACATCTGAAAGAGCAAACTCCTGGCCAAGGTTCTTGACATATGAATCCTTGACGTTAGATACGTGGATAGCTGCTGCACCATTGGTCTGGAATTCACGCTCGCCTTTATCTTTGATAGCTCCTATTTCCACAAGTGCAATGGAATCACGCATGTTAACTACACTCCCTACAATGATGTCCCCTTCTACTATTTCAGGTGGAGTACTTGTCTGTGGAACAATGGAGATGATCCTTGATTTTCGGTCTATCTTTACATATCCTGTACTAAGCGAATGGATGTCTGCCACGTTGACATAGGTTCCATTACCTGCCTTGAACTCTTCCGTAGTTCCTACGAAATCCCCTGGCATTACAAAAACACTTTCTTCGATATTAACTTCGTCTTCGGTATCCATGTCATCTTCTTCCGTAGATCCTTTCTTGGATTTCATATTCTTTTTTTCTGCTTCACTGTTTCGAAGCTTTTTCTTCTCATCATCCACAGAACCCTTCGTGGGTGTACCAGTAGCTTTTGTTTTTTTTAGCAGAACTTCTTTTTCGCCAGCCAGCTGGTCTTTGGAATTAGATGATTTGATCTTCCTGCGTGAAGTCTTTCGTATATTTCTTATTCTAATAAGGATCCCTCATATAATTTGAAATCAATATAAAAGTGCATAAGATCCATGATATTATTAAGTAAGGGCCGCATTAAATCATAAATTATTATCGCACAATGCGATAGATTTCTACCTTTACCATTTCTACTTCTTTTTTATGAAATTTAAATGTTCGTTTTATTGGAAACGTTGTTATGTACCAATCTGTTATTCTGGCATCGCCAATGAACTTATTAATAAAATCATAGCTCCCGCAATTATGAATAGAATATATAACATCACTGGTTTTCAACGCACTTAAAAGAAACGGTCGGTCACTCCCTTTAGCCTGCGCACCAAACGGAGGGTTCATAATAACCATGTCAGCATGCCCATCCACCTCAAAAATATCGTTATGGACAAACTCGACATCCACTCCTAGTTTTTCAGCATTTTTCCGTGCAATCTCTAAAGCCTTATTGTCAACATCAAAACCGACAACCTTTTGCGCTCCAAGTAACTTTGCTCCGATTGCAAGCATTCCTGTGCCACATCCAAGGTCAAACACATCACCCTCAAGATCACCCTTCATGTAAGCAAAATGCAAGATCTCAGCAGCAAGCAGTGCAGGGGTGGCATATTGTTCAAGGGAAGCACTGGGCTTATCAAAGGCATCCACCTGTTCAAGTAAGATCTCAAGCTTTCGTTGCTTCAATTTTATTCACCTGTGATCTCATCAAATACAAGGTCTTCCCAATCCCTCTCACCAAGAACGATCTCAAACTCCATGGGGGTCAACATTGGCGCATTGAATCTTCCGACCTCATCCACAGCAAGCCGGGGACATGCCGTATTCACAAAAGCGTCTACTTTGAACTGCAATAACTGGTCCGGGGTGACAAGATCCATTGTGAGGATAAGGGCTTCTTTGCCATGTTTTTTTGCCATGTTCTTCAGTTCCTCAGCAAGCTTCATTCGATCCTGTCCGGGTTTTGTAGATACTACGATACCAAAAACCTCAGCATCAAGTGACTTTGCTATCACCGCAGTTCTTTGCCTGAGTATTCTGGAGCTGTCAGCCTCACGCAGTTCATTTACAAATGGATCTGCTATAAGAACTCGTTTTTTTGTTGCCAGGGAAACGCCAAGTGGGTGAAACTGTCCGCTTCCAATGTATAGGTACTCATCACAGTCTTCTTTTTTAGCAGCAGAGAAATTACATCCCAGCACCTGCCCGGGATATGCTATCTTACTATCGCCCGCACATATAACTCCCTCTTTGCCGTGCTCTTTTAGAACAGAAGCCGCATCTTCCAGTTTGTATACATGCTGAACTGTGCTTATCAGGCCTATCTTCTGACCCTGAAGCTCAGCAAGAGCCAGCTCTACGACATCCTTAACATCCACAGCTGATCTTGTCTCAATGAAATACACCTTCTGTGATAGTTTGTTATCATCAAGCTGCGCATGGCCAAAGTGGAAAAGGATCTCTACTTTGTCCAGTAAAGCCACATCAAGGTCACATGCTCCAAAACATGGATTTCCTGATATAAGTACAGTGACATCTGTTTCATTCTCTATCTGCAAGGCAATTCCAGGGGAGCGCCTCTTGAAACCTTCCGGAAACTGTAATCCTATGACCATTGCACCGGTATCTTTAATGATGGAGATGATACGGTCAAGCTGAAAGTCAAAAGCTTCTCCTTTAGTCATGAATATCCTCTATGGAAACACCTTTTTCAGTTATATCGATACGTACCAGGGTCTTAACATCGATTCCCATATCCTTTAATCTTGAAAGGCCATCACCGCGTTCAATAATAACGATGGTATCTGTGACAACAGCGCCAATGCCCTCAAGCGCTTTTATTAGTGATACAAGAGTGCCGCCTGTGCTTATGACATCATCAACGATAAGCACCCGATCACCTTTTTTGACATCGTTCACATAAAGCTCGCCTTTTGAATAACCGGTTTCCTGTGAAAGCTTGATCTCGCCTTCAAGCCCATACGACCTTTTTCTGATTATTGTAAATGGAATACCTGTTTTCATGGATATTGCTGTGGCAAGGGGGATGCCCATAGCTTCTATGGCGATTATCTTGTCAAAATCCTTGCTGACCATTCCCAGTATGTGTTCTGTGATCTCCTCAAGAAGCTCAGGTTTAAGCTGCGGAACTCCATCTGAGATGGGATGGATAAAATAATAGTACTTTCCCCTTTGCACAATAGGTGCATTTAACAGGGATTCACGAAGTATTTTTAGCATAGTTATCGCTTACTACCTGCCAATATATAAAAACAGACCGTTAAAGTAAAACTCCACGGCCATACTGCAACAAAAGCTGTTTTTTTCCCTTTGCTGCCTGATGACAGAATACAGGGTTTCTTTGCTCAGTGACTTTGGACGGTATTCCCTCTAATCGAAGATAGTCAATAAAGAGAAAAAGAGCAGAACAATTGCAAAGCTCTACATTATTCTGAACTGTTCGAGTATATGTCTGGACAGATTACTACTTACGCTCACGGACTTCATCAAAGTATCAGCTCTGGATATCCCGCAGTTAAGGTCAACAAACCTATTATCATTAGCTGTATCACGTTTATCGAGCAGCATATGATTAAGGAAATCTGAATAATATGAAGCTACGCCATGGGACGATACTTCAATTTCTCTTGCAGCCATTAGCTTAGCGGCAGGTCCACTCACAGCTTCTGTTCCAATTATGGGACTTACTGCAATGACCTTTTTATTTTTGAGAATATTACGCATGCCTGGGAGTTCGATTATAGGGCCGATGCTTGTTATTGGGTTGCTTGGGCCAATGAGAACCTCCTCTTCATTTTCAAGTGCCTCCAAAACAGCAGGTGTTATGGAAGCATTTTCGATACCTTCCTGATATACTTCAAGAACATCAGGCTCGCCATGTTTTCTAACCCAGAAATCCTGGAAATGCATTTTTCCTTCTGCTGTGCTTATTATGGAGGATACCGGATCATTGGACATGGGCAAGACCTTTGCTCTCACTCCAAAGGAATGGCAAAGATGAGTTATGGCTTCTGTAAGTGTCATTCCACTACGAATGAGGTCCGAGCGCATTATATGGGTAGCACGGTCAAGATCACCAAGCATCATAAACTCATTGTGTCCCAATGTTCTCATAACTTCATGGGTTCTGTAGGTGTCATCTTTAATTCCCCACCAACGGGTGCTGTCCAGTCTGCCTGATAGCAGGTAGAGTACAGTGTCAATATCCGGGCATATCAGGTTTCCTGACATCCATATATCCTCTGCCGTATTGACCACCACTGTGATCTCTTCCTCCGGGATCAGTTCACGAAGGCCGTTCAATAGTTTAGGAGTACCTGTACCGCCTGAGAAAATTATCATGTTTTACTTCCTTTATAAATGGGGTGTAAACCCCTATATCTTTAGCATCGCATTAAATCAGAGATTTAATGGGAGTTCTTGGACTTTGTTCAAGAACATAGGAGATGTAAGCGTCCATTACCTCCTGATTCCGTATGCATTCTATCACAGCTTCTTTGCTAATATTTCCAATGGTACTACAAAAATATCTATCACTCCATAATGTATGTTCTCTCCAATAATATTGTTTCAAATGGAGTTCTTTTTGTTCCCATAAACGATATGTTGTTTCCTGTTACAATTATTTGATACTGGATAGGATATTTAGGTTTACTCTTAATAAGTAAATGGATATGGTCTTGTCGGTTTCCATTTTCATAATTTCAAAATTAGATTTTGTGGCAATGTTCAATATTAGATCTTTTAACTCTTCTTCAATACCAAGCAACGTCTTTCTTTCATATTCCATAATATACAATATACAATATTAACAAAATTATAACTCACATTCCGCAGGTATAATTCCATTTTGAACAATTTTGCATGATAGCGTTTTTCAAACATAATTAATATCAATCTTATTTTTATATATTCAGGAAAAGCTTGTTTTGGTTGCATTCTTATTGAACAAGCAGAACATATTTTCCAGAGCATATAATCAAAATCATTACCAAGCAAAATGATGAACTTTTATTGTCGACCTGCGGAATGTGAGTTATAAGTAATATTTACTCTAATATATGTTTGTATGTTAAAATCTTACAAGTATAGAATGTATCCTACAAAAAAGCAGGAAGAGCTTTTTTTTAAGCACTTCGGAGCAAGTAGATTCATCTATAATTGGGGTTTAGAACAGAAAATCAAGACCTATGAACAGGACGGAAAATCAATTTTAAGGTTTGACCTGAACAAAGGAATAACAATGTTGAAGAGAAACGAAGAACACGAATGGCTTAAAGATGTTAATCCTCAGTCATTGCAGGGTGCTACCCTCAATCTCGATAATGCTTTTACAAGATTTTTTCGTGAAAAGAAGGGATTCCCGAAATTTAAGTCCCGTAAAAATCCAGTACAGTCCTTTTCAGTACCTCAGAATTATGTAATAAATTACAAAAATAATACTGTAACCCTTTCTAAAATAGGTAACGTTAAAACAAAACTTCATCGAAAACTTGAAGAAGGCAAACTCAAAACAGCTACAGTATCCAAAAGCTCAACAGGAAAATTCTACATCAGTATCCTTTTAGATGATGAAAAGGAAGCACCTAATAAATTTCTTTTCGATGAAAAGGTAACTATCGGCATTGATGTTGGAATTAAGGAATTTGCAGTCCTTTCTAACGGTGAAAAGGTTGAGAATCCAAAGTATCTCAGAAACTCTATGAAACGCCTGAATGTTCTTCAAAGAAGAATGAGTAAGAAACAGAAGGGCTCTAAGAACAAAAATAAAGCCAGACTAGCATTATCATTGCTTCATGAGAAAATAAGTAAGCAGAGAGCAGATTTTCAACATAAATTATCCTCTAAGCTCATAAGCGAGAACCAAGCGTTAGCATTGGAAACTTTAAACGTTAGCGGTATGTTAAAAAATCATTGCCTTTCTCAAGCAATTAGTGATGCTTCATGGAGTTCTTTCGTAGCTAAACTTGAATATAAGGCGGAATGGTATGGAAAAACTATACTTCGTATCGGGCAATTCGAGCCATCTACTAAAATATGTAATGTATGCGGTCACTACAAATCAGATATGACTCTTGCTATTAGAAAATGGCAGTGTCCTGATTGTAATAGCAATCATGATAGAGATATTAATGCCGCTATTAATATCAAGAAGTTTGCTTTAGATAAGCAAAATTTAATAGAAATATAAAACACCGTAGGAACTACGGGACGGGCTTGTGGACTTGTCCTCAATGGAGGAAAGAATGAAGCAAGAAGTCACGAAGTCTTTAGCTTCGGGGTAGTTCACGAGCTTATGGTGGGTTATAATAATATAACTAGCATACAAAAGTGACCCTAAATACAGGAGAGAAAATTTTGAAAAAGATATATATCATTTCAGCGGTAATATTTGCACTCCTAGTTCTTATACTGGGTGTATTTGGAATTCTTCTGGTAGGAAGCAGTTTTGGTTCCGGAAACATCGCCTTGATAGATCTTAACGGTCCCATCAGCTCACAAACTACTCAGGCGGGTATTTTCAGCGAATATGAGCCAAATGTTGATGATTACATTGGATGGATAGAAGATGCAGCAGAGGACTCAGGAACCGAAGCGATAGTTATCAAGATCAACTCTCCAGGCGGAGAAGTAATTGCAAGTGAAAAGCTTGCCCGAAGTATAAAATCAGCTTCTGAAAAAAAGGTTGTTGTGGCATATATTGAAACAATGGGTGCTTCAGCGGCATATCAGGCAGCCTCGTCTGCAGATTATATTGTTGCAGAAAGACAGTCACTCGTAGGAAATATCGGAGTCAGGTTGGAGACAATTCATTACTATGGCTTGATGGAAAAGCTTGGCGTGAATGTGACAACTATCAAAAGCGGGGAGTATAAGGACATAGGCTCACCAACAAGACCCATGACCGAAGAAGAACAAAAAATGCTTGAGTCCATCGTAGATGAAAGCTATTGTGAATTCATCTCATGGGTAGCAGAGAACAGGAATATGACCATTAACGAAACACTCCAGGTTGCAGAAGGTAAGATCTACAGTGGCATACAGGCTGAAAAGGTAGGACTCGTTGATATGACCGGAACAGAGGATGATGCAATTGATATTGCTGCAAAGATGGCAAATATATCAGATCCTAATGTTTACAGATACGAGACTCAATCATCCGGGATATTGGGGATAAATCTCAATGACATGTCTTATGCTTTGGGTTATGGGATAGGGAAAGGACTTTCACAAACTAGCCTGGAAGATAGCGTCAGATCCTATCAGATGTATTATTAAATAAGGCATTATTTGGGGCTTTTGTTATATTTAGAACATCACTTAATGAAAAAATGATGGATGCAACATCATTATAATATAAAAGACATTTTAAAGCTATGAAAGTCATCCGTGACCCGATCCATGGGTATATTGAGCTTGACGATATCACATTATCAGTTATAGATTCGCCGCAGATGCAACGTCTGAGAAGGATAAGCCAGCTTGGGCTGTCAAATCTTGTGTATCCTGGAGCGAATCATTCTCGTTTTGAACATTCCCTTGGAGTGATGCATCTTGCAAGCATGCTAACAGGGAAGATCGATTCTTTGACCGAAGATGAAAAAGAGGAATTAAAGGTTGCAGCCCTTCTTCATGATGTCGGACATGGTCCATTATCCCATGTTACAGAAGGTATTACTAAACATTATACAAGAAAGAGTCATGAAGATGTCAGGGAAATACTGAAAAAGGGTGAGATAGGGGATATATTAAGTGAACATGGTTTTAATCCCGCAAGTATCGAGAACCATATTCAGGGTAAGACAGACATTGGAAAGATACTGAACAGTGAGATCGATGTAGACCGAATGGACTATCTTGTCAGGGATTCCCACTACACAGGGGTGGCTTTTGGTCTTGTGGACCACGTCAGACTCATCAATGAGATGAAGTTCTATGAGAACAAACTGGTTGTCACAGCAGGTGGTGTCAAGGCAGCTGAATCACTTCTTGTTTCCAGATTCCTGATGCATCCTTCTGTTTATTATCATCATGTTTCCCGCATAGGAGAAACCATGTTCACAAGAGCAGTGGATGATCTTATTCAAAAGAAGTCATTAAATGCTTTTGATCTGCGAAAAATGGATGATTCCAGACTTTTTGAAATGATACGTAATGACGATGGCTATGCCGGGGAACTGGCAGCAAAACTGGATAACAGGAAGCTCTACAAGAGGGCCTTATATGTAGGATTTGATGAAGTTGGTGAAGGGGTACTCAAACATCGAAAGCACATCGAAAGAATCGAGGTGGAGATTGCAGAAGATGTTGGCATTGAGCCGAAAGATGTTCTTATAGATATTCCAAAGAGTCCTGAGATAGCTGAAATGAAAGCGCTGGTGAAGGTGAATAACAGGATGTTACGCCTGGATGAAGCTTCAAATGTTGTGGCAATACTCGAACAGGCCCACCGTGATAACTGGAAAATGGGGGTCTATACTCCAAAGGAATACAGGGATGATGTAACTAAAGCCGCAAAGGTCTTTTTTGATGTAAAGAGGACAACGAAACAGTTCCGTCTAAGTGAGATGGAGGTGTAAGATGTATCAAATAAGGAAGCTAGTAGGCAGGATAAACCTTACACTTGAATGGAAAAAGGTAGGGGCTGATTATATTGCCTGTCTTACAGGTGGAGAAGAACATGTTGGGGCGGTGGCTGTGGGCTTTTACGATGTATCTTCTGGCAGGGCATCATCTTCGGTGATAACAAACCCAGGACACAGGGAAATAAATATTGCATTACTTGGAGCAAAAGTATTCAGTGAAGCCAGCAGGTCTACGTCGGTTTTTATAGTTGGCATTCATCTGGACAAGATTACAAAAAAAGAAATAGGGGAAATTGTCTCTGCCTCAGAAAAAATGATCGACGAACTATCTGTAATTATTCATGAGGGTTTCTAATGGAAATAGTAATAGGTATCAGTGGCGCATCAGGTTCTGCTTATGGGATTCGTTTACTGGAGCTACTTTCTAAAACAGACATTTTGACTCATCTGGTCATAACAAGGACTGCAAAGCAGATAATTGGGATAGAAACAGATTATGAGCTAAGTTACGTCGAAGGACTCGCAGATGCATTATATGACGAAAATGATTTCACAGCTCCTATTGCCAGTGGTTCTCATAAGTTCAATGGAATGATAGTTGCACCATGTAGCATGAAAACCCTTGCTGAGATCTCAGGAGGAATGTCGAATAACCTGCTTGGAAGGGTTGCAGATGTATGTCTGAAAGAGAGAAGGAAACTCATCCTGATGCCACGGGAAACTCCCCTGAACCAGATACATCTTGAAAATATGCTAAGGCTGGAAAGGGCTGGCGGTATTATTCTGCCTGCATCTCCTGGATTCTATTCAAGGCCGCAGACAATTGATGACCTGGTCAATTCAATGGCAGGACGTGCTCTTGACCTGATGGGCATTGACAATGAAGTATACAAACGCTGGGAATGATAGGGCTTGATCTGCCGTTTCAGAAAGCAGATTGTAATAAAATACTTTTTTGAGGCTAATGAGGGATCTTGTAACACCCATTTTTTAAATCATAATGTCTTTTTACTGTTTTTTTGTGCATTTTTGCTCATGGTATCTTCATTCTCACGAAACCTTTTTATGCAATAACTACTATCTCAGAGCTACCCTTTCTGAATGGGATAGTAGGGTAGCTTGGTCCATCCTCGAGCGTTTGGGACGCTTGGACTGCGGTTCAAATCCGCGCTATCCCACCAAAACTTTTCTAACCATTTCTGCTTGTTTTATAGGGGACCTTACAGATTCTGGTTCTGCTGAGATTCTTGTTTGATTCTCATATCATTTTTCTAGTTTCTCCATCAAATCATAGATTTAACAGGGGTTGCGGATTTTAATTTAAAACATTATATTTAATCTTTTATCCCCTCTTTTTTCTCAAGGACTCAAGGCTATTGCTTCTTTTTATTTTTTAAAGATTAATCCTCTGTGGTCTAATACTTTGTAGAAATGAACTTTCATAAAATCTGTTATGACAAAGGCTACCAGTGAATATAACCATACAAATCCTGCCAGTTTCCAGCTCAGAGGTGATACGTAAATACCATATATTACAAGCATTGTTGCCAGTAATTTAGTGCCAATGGCAGACCAGAAGAGAAGTCCACTTGGCCTGATTGACCAGAAAGGTCCCCTAGTACGGGCAAGGAATATTGTCAAATGTCCGGAAACTGTTAGTTTTAGAAAGATAAAAGACTGAAGAAGAGCCTTGTCTAAACTTAATACTTGTTCTCCGATGTAAAATATGAAGAATGAAGAAAATACTCCTATTAATCCAAGAAATGTTGCCATACTCAGAACTTCTCTCATATTCCACTTTTCAGGTATATTGGAATATTGGACATTATCGTAGGCAATTGCCATTATCGGGGCATCGTTGAAAAGGGCCAATAGAACTATCATAAGAGCAGTTATGGGATAAAAATCAAATATGAGAATGGAAAGTGTGATGAAAAAAAGCACTCTTATAGTTTCAGCTATGCGATAGATGGAATAACTTTTCATCCTTTGGAATATGATACGGCTTTCTTTTATCGCATCAAGAATGGTTGAAAGTCCAGGCTTTGTGAGCACTATATCTGCAGCAGATCTGGCAGCATCTGTAGCACCAGCAACTGCAATACCTGCGTCTGCTTTCTTCAGGGCCGGAGCATCATTGACACCGTCCCCGGTCATGCCTACAATGTGGCCATTGTTCTGAAGCATTTCCACAATCTGATATTTGTGTTCAGGAAATACCTGAGCAAAACCATCAGCATTTTCTACAATACTATGAGGATTATTATCGGGAGTGTCCATTAAAGAAGAAGCTGTTACGATATTTGTTCCCAGATCAACCTGTCGGGCTATCTGTCTTGCAACAGCAATGTGGTCTCCTGTAACCATCTTAATATCCACATTCATTGACTTTGCGTTCTTGATAGTCTCTGCAGAGTCCTCATATGGGGGGTCATAAAGGCCTATAAGGCCAAGTAATCTCCATTCACCTTCCACATCACTCCTGGCAACCCCCAGTGCACGATATCCTTTTTCAGCAAAAGCATTTACAGACTCTTCGACTTCTGCATCCATATCTTCTTTATTTTTAACCATTCCCAGAATTACCTGTGGTGCTCCTTTTGTCACCTTAAAATGAGTTCCCCCGGGTCCTTCTATTGATGCTTCTGAACGTTTTATAACCGGATCGAAAGGCCTGAATTCTGTTATCCTGTAGTCTCGAATCGATTCCGAAATATCTTCCGATTCCCTGACTCTGGAAAACACGGCATTGTCGATAGGGTCCTGATCTTCTTCCCTGGATGAGAGGGTCGCGCATAAAAGTACATCTGTGTCATCTGATCCTTTCATCGACGCCACGTCAGCCAGTGTCAACTTGTTTTGGGTAATAGTACCGGTCTTATCAGAACAAAGTATATCCATTCCAGCCATCTCTTCGATTGCTACCAGTTTACTGACAATTGCGCCTTTTTTGGCAAGATCGATGGCACCCGCTGCCATGGACACCGAAAGAACGGCAGGTAATGCCGCCGGTATTGCAGCAACAGTCAAAACAAGAGCAAATTGAAGTGTGTCAGGCAGACTGGTATGGCGGAACAGGGCTACCACAAAGATCAATGCAACGAGCAAAGCAGCCATGACGATCAGGTAATCTCCGATCTTGACTATGGCTTTCTGGAAATGGCTTTTATTCCGGACTTGCGCAACAAGCTTTGCGGTCTTACCAAGATAACTGTTCATGCCAGTGGCGACCACTAACGCATTCATTTCCCCTTTCTGTATGACAGAACCGGAATAGGCGGTGTCTGAAAAATGTTTTTCCGCAGGCAAAGATTCACCGGTCAATGCTGACTCGTCCAGCATCAAATAACTTTCTTCTATGAGCCTGACATCAGCAGGAACGATGTCTCCCAGGCGTATGCGTACAATGTCACCTGGCACAAGATCACGTGCGTCCAGCTCGATCCATTTCTTGTCCCTCAATACCTTTGCTTTGAGGGCCATCCTCTTATTCAATAGTTCGATGGCATTGTCCGCTTTATTTTCCTGCCAGAACCCTACCACAGCATTCAAAAACAACAGAATGGAAATAATCAGCAGGTCCTCCCAGCGCTGTATTATTGCCGAGAGAAGGATAGCTGCTTCGATCATCCATGGAATTGGACCCCAGAAATAGCCGAGAAATTTTCTCAATGGGTTTCTTTTCTTCTCCAATATCTCATTATAGCCATATTGTTCCAGTCTTTTTTGTGCTTCAGAGGAAGAAAGACCCTCTTCACTGGCATTAACTGATTCTAACAGCTCTCTTATGGAAGTCCCTTTATCTTCATTGCTATCAATAATACCCCACTCCACAATAGTTTTGTTCTCTTATATGATTAAAGTTGTTCATGGTCCTTCTTTATGTACCTGCCCGTAAGCTTCCTGTAAATTGCTTCGATGGCAAATGCAAAACCAAGCATGAAAAGTAAAATGAAAATATCTTTTGGATAATTATTCAAAGTGTACCAGATCAGTGTAAACAGTGCAACAGCACAGACAATTACTCCTGTTATTGAGATCAATCTGATACTTTTGGTCTTCTGGTAAAGATGAGTATTGGAAGCATTAACAGCTGCGAATATCAGCAAAAATCCTGCACTTCCCATTATTGAAATACTGGAAAGATCAAATACATTTGCAACTATCAACGTTAAAGTAGATGTGATCAAAAGACCTTCAATTGGTCTGTTCCATATTTTCTTTTCCAGTAGTTCAGGCAATTCTCCATCTTTGGCAATGATATAACTTACACGCGAAGCACCATATAAAGTCGCATTAATAGCTGAGGTTGTAGATAATAGTGCTGCAACCGCGATAAGAATGAAACCAGTATTGCCTAAAAAGGGCTTTGCAGCTACGGCAAGAGCATAATCCTTGGCATGCGCGATCTTGTCTGTGGAAACAGTTTCAACGGTAACAAAAGCGATCAACACATATAGTAAAATAACAAAGAAAACAGCTGAATAATAAGCACGCGGAAGTGTTTTTTCGGGAGCCTTCACATCTTTTGCAGTGTTTGCTATCAGCTCAAAGCCTTCGTAAGCCACAAAGATTATCATGCCTGCGGCTACAAGCTGAAATGAGTTTGAGCCAAGGGTCGGCTGAAAAGGCTGGGATCGCATACTCCATAGGCCTACACCAATGAATGTCAGCAGAATAGCAAGTTTAAATCCGACGACCCATTCTTCCGCTTTTCCAACTATCTTTGCTCCAATGATATTCACAACAGTTAATGCTATAATGATACTGCTGGTGAGTATGTGTCTTGAGACTGTTTGCATGGAATCCGGGAAGAATGTGGCACCGTAGCTCCCAAAAGCATAAGCATAGAGGGAGAGCATCACAACGTAGCTTAACCATAGCAGAACATTCAGCCCGCCGGTGATCAGACCTGAACCAAATGCTTGATTTAAAAATTCAACAGTTCCTCCTTCAGAAGGATATCTGACAGATAATTTTGCATATGAATATGATGTCAGCAATGCAACTATACCTGCAAGTAAAAATGCAACAGGTGTTCCGCCTTGCCCAAGCTCAACAGCAAGGCCCAGAACTGCAAAGATGCCTCCTCCAACCATACCTCCGATCCCTATAGCCACTGCAGACAAGTATCCTACGGATCTCTGGGAAGACGAATCATTCATAAAATAACCTCCTCATGCAGGCTTTCTGGTCTTTAACATTCTTCCGGAACATTTTCTATAAACCCACTCTACAATAAAACACAAAATCAGGACGCCTGCAAATACAATCAATGTTATTATTGAGTTCAGTAGTTCATAATATACAAGGATGCCGAAAAATATAAGACTGCTGAGAAGGGATGCCCATATCAAATAGGGTTTTGCACCTGTTTCCCCGGATAAACGCAGATGAGCCGAATTAACTGCTACATATATCACCAATAGAGAAGCACTGGCAAGCATACCAATCTTTTCTAAATTCAGCAGATTTGTACACAGAATTACCAGTCCTGAAGTAATAAATAGACCTTCAGTACTTCTTTTCCAGACTTTTCTCTCAAAAAATTCTGGCAATTCACCTTCCTTAGCTATAAGATAACTTACATTTGCACCCCCGTAAAGAGATGCATTTATAGCAGAGGATGTTGATAAAAGAGCAGCTATTGCCATGATTTTGAATCCTACTACACCTAAGAACGGTTCTGCCGCTGCTGCCAGGGCATAGTCCTTAGCAGTGGAGATCTCAGATATGGAAAGATTTCCGATCACTGCAAGACTTACAAGGACATAAATGCATATGACGATCAATACACTTAAGTAGAGGGCTTTGGGAAGAGTTTTTGTGGGATCATCCATATCTTCTGCAGCATTGGTTATTAATCCAAAACCCTGGTAGGCAAGAAATACAATCCCTGCTCCGAATAATATATTTGGAGTTTTAGGAAAATTCATAACTGCCAGATTCTCAGGTTTTATAAAGAACATGCCAGCAAGAGCAAATATCATGAGAATGCCTACTTTTATTGAAACGATGAAAAGTTCGGACCTTCCTACGGCTTTTGCACCTATGAAATTAATTGCTGTAAAGACTATAATTATAGCTGTGGCAAATATATTTGACCATATGACCGCAGAACCAGCAGGCATAAAGGTCATCGCATAAAGGGAAAATCCTTTTGCATACAGGGCCAGTCCGAATATATATCCGGTCCACAGAAGAAGGTTCAGTCCACCGCTTAATACACTATCTCCAAACCCTCTAACAAGAAACTCCACCGGACCACCTGCAGAAGGGTACCTTACTCCCAGTTTTGCATAGGAATAAGTGCTTAACAGGGCGACCAGGCCAGCAATGATAAATGATATATAAACCGCATTTCCCGATATCTGAGTTGCAGTTCCAAATATCGAAAATATCCCTGCGCCAACCATTGCTCCAACACCAATGGAAGTAGCTGACCACAACCCCATCGATCTATTTCCCGCCATCAAAAACCCATAGGATACTTTGCATAATCAATTATAAAAAGTAATTCCCTAAACATTAATATAAATTTCAGGGTTTTTTCAAAATCCTCTATAGTTTTTGACTCGTCCTTACAAAAATAAACGCAATTCCAATTATAAATGCTGTTAATGTAGAATTGATAAAAGATGTCTCTGGAACTTCCCTATCAACAATATAGTTATCATAGATATGATTTTCAATATAACCCTCTTTGTTGATAGCTTTACTATTATTTGATAGGGAATTATCGTTCAAAGTATTGTTCACAGACATATCCATAAATATTCCAATAGCATTGTTTGAATCTATTGTATTGTTGTTTATTCTGTTATTATTGGAAGAAATGAGGGATACACCATTTTTATTGTTTGAATTAATACCATTATTCTTCAACTCATTGTTGTTGGAAGCTTCAAGTGTAATACCGTCCCAGTTATTCAAAACCATGGAGTTGTTGTCCAGTAAATTATCGTTTGAACGTTCAAGATAAATACCAATCCAGCGACTTGAAACTATATTATTGTCAATCAAAACATTTCCAGTTGAAGAAGCCAGTCCTATGCCATTTTGATTATTAGAAAGAACATTGTTGCTAATATTACATTTTTCAACACTATCAAGATAAATCCCTGCTTTTTCAGGACCTCTGGCATCTTTAATAGTAAAACCTTTAATTGTCACACCATTTGCCTTAATATCTAAAATATGTTCTTCTGCCCTGGCAGCCTGAATGATAGTATCAGCCGGATTTTCGGATTCAGCTGTTAATACCAATTCTTTGTCAATGTAAATATTCTCAATATAGGTACCAGGATAAACGAGAACTGTATCTCCAACAGTAGCATTATTTAGAGCTTGTTGTATTTTTGTATATCCTTCACTTCCATCCACTTTAAGTGTGGATGCGAATGTTGTAGATGTTATTATCAACAAAAAAATAAAAATTGCTACAATATAAATTATTATTCTTGACTTAGTCTTCACTCACATCACCCAATTGAATAGAGATATTATGAAAAACATCTAATTTCAATATATGGCTATAACCTATTCCTATATAATATGATATTTACCGATGTCTATTCCCAGATTAAAATTTCTGTACCCTACAACTTTTCAAGCCAGAGATTGTACTCCCCAATCTCAGTATGTAGGTAGATGTATCAAATTAATATATAAGTAAAAATAAAAATTGGGATTCTACGAATCCTAAATTCTTTCAGGACTGATATGGAATGCCCTCCGTCCTCACATGGATTAGTTTTATAACATATACGTAGTGAATAATGTCCCCATGGCAAACGTTAAGGTGAAACTTTTTGCAAACTTAAGAGAGATTGTGCAAACCTCCTCATTAACACTTACAGGACATACTGTAAAGGACGTTCTGTTTTCTCTTACAGAACAATACCCTCCTTTGAATGAACTCATATTTGAAACAGGTGAAGACGTGAAACTTTGCGGTTACATCAATGTGTTCCTTAATGGAAACAACATCAAACACATGGAAGGGCTGGCTACTGTCCTCAATGACGATGACGAGCTGGGGGTTTTTCCCCCTGTATCAGGCGGATGAATTACACGGATGGAACAAGAATGATATTCAGAGAACGTACCGATGTCGGTAAAGCAAAAGAGATCTTCCTTGGACAAATAAAAGGGACAGAAAAAACAGAGACAGTCCCCGCAAGCTCAGCTATAGGCAGGGTACTTTCAACAAGTATACTTGCACCGCGTAACGTGCCACATTACCGCCGTTCCGCCATGGATGGCTTTGCAGTCAGATCAGTAGAGCTTCTGGGGGCATCACTTACAAATCCAGTAATGCTGAACGTATCAGATGAGATCATGGAAGGCACATGCGTTCCTGTGAATACTGGTGATTATGTTCCTGATGACTTTGATGCTGTACTTATGATGGAAGATACGATCTCCATCGGAGACATGATCGAGATTCGAGCACAGGTTCATCCCGGAAAGAACGTGGGTGAGATCGGGGAAGATGTCAGGAAGAACGAGCTCATATTCAACAAAAGCCATCTTCTAAGGCCATGCGATGCTGCTGTGCTTGCATCCCTTGGAATTGTTGACGTGAGGGTATATGCCAAACCTGTTGTTGCAATCATTCCTACAGGTAACGACCTGTTGCCCCTGCCTGGGGATGATGTCCCGGTACCTGGAAAAACACTGGACATCAATAGCCTTATGATAGGAAAATATGTTGAGAAATGGGGCGCAATTGCGCGATACTGTGACATTGTCCCTGAAGACAAACAACTCATAGAGGAGGCCATCAAAGCCAATCTTGACACTGATATGATGGTGATATCAGGCGGAACTTCTGTCGGGGAGAGGGATTATGTTCCGGCAGTAGTTGAAAAGCTGGGAACGAAACTTGTTCATGGTGTCGGACTTAGTCCTGGAAAACCCACTGCTCTGGGAGTTGCAGACAATGTGCCAATACTCTGTATGCCAGGATATCCTGCTGCAGGCCTTGTGGCACTTTTTGCTTTTGGAAAACCTGCACTGAGAAAGGCAGGTAATATCCCTGATATTCCTGATACAAAAGTAAAAGCCACCCTGAGCGGTAAAATAATGTCCAGAGAAGGATATGTCAGTTATGCAAGGGTCATCCTCGAGGGTAATATTGCTCATCCGCTCATGACAGCAGGTGCCGGTATATTGAGTTCCATTGCAAAATCCGATGGATTCGTTATAATTCCGGAGAACGTGGAAGGATGCGAAGAAGGAAGCGAAGTGGAAGTTGTACTGATTGAATGATATTTTTTCCCAAAGCCGGCTCCTTGATTTTTTAACAATAGGTGCAGGGGGTTTCTTAGGGGCAATTTCACGATTTATGATCGCAGGCCAGTTAGAGCCTGCATCATGTATCCTTTTTGTCAATGTTCTGGGGAGTATATTGCTTGGTTTTCTTATGTACAATTCTGAATCTCTTGGTTATGTGTCTCCAAAAATCAGACTCTTCTTCGGGATTGGTTTTTTAGGTTCATTGACTACCTTTTCCACATTTACGGTTCAGACATTCCAGATGTCCTTTATTGAAGCAGTATTCAATGTCTTTGCACATCTACTCCTGACACTTGGTGGAGTGTTCACTGGAAGGGGTATCATTGTGTATATTGTAAAAAGGAGGGAAGGAAGCAGTGGTCTCTGAAATCCTGCTTGTAGGCACAGGTGGGTTCATCGGTGCAATACTCCGATATCTTGTGTCTGGTGCAATTCCCCGAATAAATGAAATCCCGTCTGGAACTCTTGCTGTAAATGCAATTGGCAGTTTTGTGCTGGCGGCAATGACATTCTTATCTGTTGAAGGTTCCCTCAGCTTCTTTGTTGGCATCGGAATGCTTGGTTCTTTCACCACCTTTTCGACCTTTGCATACGAAAGTTTCAAGTTGCTTGAAGAGGGGGAAGACAAGTATTTCTTAATGAATGTGTTCCTCAATGTAAGTGTATGCCTCTGTGCAGCATTTCTGGCATATAGGATAATTATTCCATAGACCTGCTTCCTCTTCCTTCAAACTCAAATGCGCACTTAGATTATATTATAATTCAGCATTAGTGCCAGCAGTATAAGGATCACACCTGTTATAAGGCGTATCTCTACGCGCCTACAATAATAGCACAGGCTATAACGGCCAGAGCCACGATAAATATGGGTTTATGCTATAAATGCTGCTAAATAGGATGTATAATACATAAGTGGTAATGGCTTTGCTATTTATAGCCAGGCACAAATGTAGAATTATTAAATAGGGATACAATGCGGGATATCAGAGGATAACAGATATGAAAATATTGCTTTTGAGGATATATCTTAGTGAGAATGACAAATATAAAGGAAAAACTGCGCACCATGCTGTCATAGATTTCCTTAAAGAGCATGGAATCGCAGGTGCTACGGTCCATCACTGTATAGAGGGATATGGTATGCATCATAAGATCCACACTGCAAGTGTTTTAAGGCTTGGGACCGATCTCCCGGTAATAGTACAGGCTGTGGACCTGGAGGAAAAAATAAGAAGTCTTATTCCGAAACTCAAGGAACTACTGCCCACAGAACTTATGATCGTTCAGGATGTGGAGGTCGTTTCGGGAGAAGGTTTTAAAAAAACTAGCCAGAAATCCCATACTCTTTAGAGTATGGGCTGAATGGCGCTTATTATGAATACATGGAAATCAAAAAACCGACACAAATACTTACTACAATATCACTTAATCCTTGTATGTAAGTATCGAAAAAATTATTAAATGAACCAATAAGAACTGATATCATAAAACTATCTGAAGATATCTGCAAAAAACAGCATACAATTATCAAAACTATAAACACTGATAATGGATTTGGGATGTTCAGGACAATCCTGAAACAGAAGACGCAAGAAATTGGGAAGAAACTTATCAAGATTCCAAGGTTCTATGCCAGTTCAAAGACATGTTCTGTCTGCAATGCAATCAACAAAGGATTAACTCTGGATGACAGGACATGGACATGTACTTGTGGGACAATTCATGATCGAGACACCAATGCTGCTATCTATATCCGGAACTATGGAATAACATTAATACAACAAACCGCAGGAACTGCGGGGATAGCCTGTTGATACTTAGTAGAGAACTACTATTGAGCAGGAAGCCCTGACCCTTTAGGGTCTGGGTAGTTCACAGACGGTATTTAGATATTTTGTTTATCTATAGAGCACCACTGTACTTCCCCTGATGTCTATAAGGGTAGTCTTGGTTGCCTCTGCAAGTTTTTCTGCTGATGCTTTGATGTCCTCTCCTTCAGCACTGGTCTTTAGCATCTTTACCTTGATAAGACGATTTGCTTTCAACTGTTTTTTTATTTCTTCCATAACAGAATCGGTAATTCCGTTCTTCCCTATATTGAGGATTGGTTTGATCTTTGTAGCCTCGGTTCTTAGTTGATATATTTTATCTTTTTCCATTATGATACACCTGATAAGTAGTTCGATATAAATGATTCAATTATAATATAGTATAAAAAGTATGTCCATTCACAGATGAACCTGTTAATATTTCAGGGAACATTCTATAGATTCAGGTATATTGAAAAAGAGCATTATGTTCTCTTAAGGGATATCTCCGTCCCATCAATATTGTACTCGAACCATGGGGTCGGTTTTGATGTCATTCCTACTACTCTCATTGCGTAAGAATCGCCTACTTCCTTGATCTCGATCATACCATCAAAAAGTTGCTTCAGCGTGGCTATGGTCTGCGTATCATGCATTCCATCTTCTACAACATAGATTCCAAAACCTTTGGCTGCCTTAACCCTTCCGGTAAATACATGGAGGAATCTGAAAACAGTCTGTATGTTAGAATACATAAGGATGGTAGAAAGTGAATTGATGCATAAATGAATTTTTTTCTTCTGCTTTTTAATCAGCATTTCTTCAAAGAAATGGCTGATCTTGACCCCAATTCCTGTCAGGTCTACAGGACTTGATGTCCTCTTGATCATATTGGTGTCTGCTGCATTCAAGCCAAGTGTTTTGGTTACACAATCAACGACGCCAATGTCAGCGTTTAGAATATCCATTCCATTATCTTCAAACCAGCCAAGTACACGTTCTCCTGGTTCACGTGTGGAAACTATTATAGCCGAGTCCTCTGAATCCTGGCTCTTAAAAATGATTACATCCAAAAGTTCGTCTTTTCGGCTCATAGGTGGACCTATCATCATTAGATTGGTTCCTTCCCGGATGTTGCCAAGTATTTCATCCAGTTCCTTGATGCCTAAAGAGTAGCCGGACATGTTTCCCTCTTCATTGGGATTGTATATAGGATTTGCCCTTTAATGCAGTTTCTGTTTCTTATTAAAGGTCCTAGTGTTAATATCTTATTCCATTATATATGTAATATGTAATATGTAATTTGAAAAAATTATATGTGTGACTAACATATATAAGTATGCCTTTTACACATCCTATTCAATTTCACTATATGTTATATACATTTTTTGCTTACGATTAATGAAGCGTAGAGAAAGCCCACGCACTTTAGTCGTGGGAGCAGTCACTGGCGGGCATGTTTAATGATATGTCCTGTTTCGGGAAGAATTATTTCACTCAATGCCAGTTCAACTGCTGCTGGTGAGCCTGGTATACAAAAGAGTACTTTTCCTTTCAAAATTCCTGCTGATGCCCGTGTCAGAATAATGGAGCTCCCAATTTGTTCTATACTTTTGTATCTGAATAGTTCTCCAAAACCTGGCATTTCTTTCTCAAACAGCGGAACAAGTGATTCTATAGTTACGTCTTTTGAAGTCAGGCCGGTGCCACCACTTGTTATTATTATATCCGCATTTGAGTCAAGGGCATGATTTACAGATTCTATGATCATAGAAGGATCATCTGAAACAAGTTCGTATTTTGAGACACTGTGACCTTTAGAAAGGACAAGTTCTTTCATCTTTTTTCCAGAAAGATCATCTGCATCATCCGGGGATCTAACGTTGCCATACTTCTCACACCTTGAAGTTGAGATGGTGATCAGGTGAAATGAGTATGAATTATCAACATCTCTTTTGTGTTCTCTTGTTGTCGGGCTACTCATACAAAGTGTTTATACCTTAATAAGTATAAGAATGGCTCGATATAAGCATGAAAATACTTGCAATTGATGTTGGCACAGGTACCCAGGATATACTTCTGTACGATACGGAGAATGAAGTCGAAAACAGTCTTGTGATGATTATGCCATCTCCAACTGTTATTATTGCTGAAAGGATAAAAGAGGCAAGCGATAAAGGTCAGGATATCTTCCTCAAAGGGGATATTATGGGCGGTGGGCCTTCTGTAAAGGCTATTCGTAGCCATATTGAAAGGGGACATAAGGTGTATGCCACTGAAAATGCTGCTCTCACAATAAAAGACGATCTTGAAAAAGTAAGGTCAATGGGTATCAGTGTAGTAAATGATGGTGATCTCATACCAAAAAATATGGAAGAAATCATTCTACAGGATATAGATCTCGATTCAATTGAAAATGCATTGGGTAGCTTTGGAGTATCTATGCCTGATAAGATCGCTGTGGCAGTGCAGGATCATGGTAACTCTCCTGAGATCAGCAATCGTGTTTATAGATTCAGGATATTTGAGCGGCTCATTGATGAGGGTGGAGATTTCAGTCAATTTGTCTATGGGGGAGATGCTGTTCCCGAAGAATTCACCCGTATGGCTTCAGTAGCACGCACGCTTGGCAAAAAAGATGCTGTTATAATGGATACAGGCCCGGCAGCGATATTTGGTGCAATTCTTGACCCAAAGGCCATACAGCCTGCCCTTGTAGTGAACATAGGCAACGGTCACACTCTTGCAGCGATAGTAAAAGATGACAGAATGCTAGCCCTGTTTGAGCACCATAGCTCTGCCCTTGACGGGAAAAAATTGCAACAACATATTATTGATTTTTCATGTGGAAAACTTGGATTTGAGGATATTTTCGATGAAGGTGGACATGGCTGTTACATAAAAGAAAATCTAGGTCCAGATGCGATAAGAACAGTGATGATCACAGGTCCTAAACGCAGCATTCTGCAGGATATGGATGATTCAGACAAAGATGAAGCTCTCTGGGACAAACTTCATTTTGCTGCACCTTTTGGCAATATGATGCTCTCTGGTTGCTATGGCTTGCTGATGCCTCAACTGAAGTAGTTTGGCAAAATCGGCAATAAAACTTATAAACTCCAAGGTAATATGAAGACAGCCATCGAGATTAATCCATACTATTGATAAGTAATATCAACAAATGCAAATATACATTATTAATTAGGGTAAAAATCCAGATGCGAAACCAGTGATACTATATATAGTATCATACTTTATTGCAATAATCAACTCAAGGAGATTTTAATTCATGGCAAGAAAACCAGCAAGTATGTACAGAAACGTAAAACAGCACTCGTACACTAGGAGAAAATACATGGGTGGTGTCCCGGGTAGTCAGGTAATTCACTACGATATGGGTAACAAGAGTGCCGAGTTTCCTGTAAAGGTCTCACTCTTAGCAAAAGAGAGATGCCAACTCACACACAAGTCACTTGAAGCTGCACGTATCACTTCAAACCGTGCAATGACGAATGCTGTAGGAAGAATAGGGTTCCACCTCAAACTAAGAGTTTACCCACATGAGGTTCTCAGGGAAAACAAGCAGGCTACCGGAGCAGGTGCAGATCGTGTATCAAGTGGTATGCGCGGAGCATTTGGAAAGAATGTTGGAACAGCAGCAAGAGTTTCAGCAGGCCAGAAGATATTTACCATTTCTGTAAACAAAGAGCACTTTGCAGCGGCAAAGGATGCACTCCGTAAAGCAGGCAATAAACTGCCAACTCCTATCAGGATCGTAGTTGATCAGGGCCAGGAACTTGTGCAATAAGTGACTAAAATAACAACGAGGTATTTAAGATGGAAGATTACGAAGCGCTTCTGGATCGTGCAATAGCAAACTTACCCGACATGGAGACTACGGATGTCCGTTTCGTAATCCCTGAGCCTAGAATCATGATGGAAGGTAAGACCACGATCCTTGATAATTTCAATAATATTGCAGATGTAATAAACAGGGATCCTGACCATGTGATGAAGTACCTTACACGTGAAATGGGTACTGCGGGCAAAATCGATGGGGCAAGGGCCATATTTCAGGGAAGGTTCTCAAAAGATATGTTCAAGGCTAACATCGAAGCATATGTTGAAGAATTTGTCATGTGCTCAGAATGTGGAAGACCGGACACTCAACTTATAAAAATGGACCGTACCATGGTGTTGAAATGTGCAGCTTGTGGAGCGCACAGACCTGTGAAGAAAAGAAGAGCAAGTGCACCTGTCAAGCAGGACGCTATTGAAGAAGGCAAAGAATATGATGTCCGTATCGATGCTGTTGGATCCAAGGGTGACGGGATTGCAAAGATGGACAGGTTTACCATCTTCGTGCCAGGTGCTGCAAAGGGGGATACTCTTAAGATAAGGATTAAGAGAATCAGTGGAACCCTTGCATTTGCCGAAAGAGTGTGATTCCTGAATGATCAGGTATCATTCTTTTTAAAATATTTTTTTTTATAATTTTTAAATTCTCCAAGAAACGATTTTATTCATCCGAATCTGTTATAGGCAGGGAAGCTGATGTATTCTCACGTGAATGATGTTCGATCTTAGGGGAAGAAAAATAAATGAAAGCTGATTCAAAAAATTCAGATAACAAAGACATTGTATTGGTTTCAATACCCGGACTTTCAATCAAAATGGATAAAAAAGCTGATTTTGTTCAGCTTAAGGCGCATGGACCTTTGCACAAGGCATGTGGACCTTTTTTGAAAAAGATCAATGAAAGGTTAAAGGAAGAAAAACCTGCTTTTGTTGATGACGATAAAGTGGTAGCTTCCACATGGCTACCACCTATACCCAGTAAAGTTTTCAACCGTTTGCTACTGGCTGAGACCCAGATAGCACTTGGGAGGTACATCCCAGAAACCGTTTCCTTTGAAATAACACGCAACTGCAAGTGCAATTGTGAACATTGTGTGGTTAGCGGAGGAGAAGGGGATCTGGATATCGAGACGATAAAACGTGCCATAGATGACGTGCTCGACATGGGCACAGTGGTCATTGTCTTCACTGAAGGAGATCCAATGATGCGTGAAGAGATCTATGAACTCATTGAGTACGTAGACAAGGAGCGTGCCATTGTCAATATGTATACTCCTGGTACTGAGATGACGCCAGAAAGTGCAAGACGACTTAAAGAAGCCGGATTACACAATATGTTGGTCAGTATCTATTCTACTGAAGCTTCAAAACACGATGCAGTACGTCGTCTGGATGGTGCTTTTGAAATGGCCACAAATGCCATAAGAATGGGACTTGAGGCAGGATTACTTGTAACCATGGCAACCCATGTATCACCAAAGAACATTGATGAACTCCCTGCAATGTATGAATTTGCAAGGGAACTCGGAGTCCATGAATTTTCCCTCTGGGAGTCTGTTCCTAAGAAAATGGATGACCCTATTATAACTGAGGATGACAGGCAAAAAGTGCTTGAAATGTATCATCGCATTAATTCCACTAAAGGTGGACCTCGCCTCTTTTCCAATTCGTACTTCGAGGGAGAAATGCTTGGATGCATGGCAGGTCAGAGATGGATGCATGTCTGCGTTGACGGTCAGGTAACAGCATGTCCATACATTCCATTTAGCTATGGAAACATACTGGACAGTTCTATAAAGGACATCTGGACAAAGATACGCAAGGAAAAGCACTTTAGGGGACAGCGTGGTACATGTCTGATGCAGGAAAAGGACTTCCTGCAACTGGTGGACAAGATACCTGAAGATGCATCAAAGCCATATCCAAAAGATGAACTGAAAGTCTAACCTGGTTCATCAATTTATTTTTTCTGAAACATTTTCTTTCATTACAAAGAATTTCTTGAAATACCCATGCATGTAATAGTAGGATGCAAACAAATATGTCGTAGAAAAAATTAGTATGAATGAGATATCCGGTTTAATAAAAATGTCCATTGTGCGTATGATATATAAGAATAAAAAGATCGATCCAGACATGCATAAAGAATAAATTATCGCTGCCTTTTTAGCACCGTAATTCAGGGCCATTCTCCCCCATGGTTTTGTACCGATGAGAAAGTCTTTTATTTTTAGCTTTTCTGAATAGTCATTTTTATTGAAGCTATCAAGCATTCTTTTTTGTTGATACTTCTTTAGAGCAGGCCATTTAGAAGCAAGAATTATCATAGAAAGGAATAAACAGAGCGAGCCCAACACAGGACTAAAATACATTATCAATGTAACAAAAAACATCAAAAAAGAAGCAATCACTGGAATATAAGTTTCCTTTTTTTTGTATGTCTGATAGAGATTGTATAATCCAACTATCAAGAAGAAAATTGCAGCAGCCAATAATAATATTTTGTCCATACAGAAAACACCCCATAATATCAAGCACGCCCAAAGTACAAATATTTTATGTCAATATGATATATTTTATGTAGATTGTCAGATGAGCTAAATACACAAATGGAAGAAGGACAATCAAAATTCAAAAAACAGAGTATCAGTCACATCGGCTAGTTCTTGATCCCGACAAGAACGTTTACATATCACTAGGTATTTTTACTAATAATTTCATGTGCAGATAACAATCTGAAAAAAGCATGTACATTAACTTTATTCGATGAAGAGGTAATATATGAACATAAAGATCGATCCCTGGAGCGCATTGAACATTGACGACTATTCCAAATTATTCGATGAATTCGGGATACTGCCATTTGATGATATAGTCCGGGAGATAGAGGATCCTCACAAGTTCATGAAACGCAAGATAATTTTCGGACACCGCAGTTATGAGCTCATCACTGATGCAATGAAGAAGAATAAGCCATTCTCAGTTATGAGCGGATTCATGCCTTCAGGAAATATCCATCTTGGACACAAAATGGTTATGGAAGAGATTATCTGGCACCAGCAGCAAGGTGGAGATGCTTTTGTTGGTATAGCGGACCGTGAAGCATATTCTGTCAGAGGAATATCATGGGATAAATGCAGGGATATAGGTATAAACGAGTATATTATAAGTCTCATTGCACTTGGTTTTGAAGCAAACGGACATATTTATTTCCAGTCGAAATCTGAGCAGGTAAAAGACCTTGCATTCGAACTTGCTTCAAAGGCAAATTTCTCTGAACTCAGTGCAATTTATGGATTCACAGGTGAGACCAACATTGCACACATGTTGAGTGCCGTCACCCAGAGTGCAGACATACTTCATCCTCAACTTGGAGAGTATGGCGGACCTAAACCAACGGTCATACCTGTTGGTGCAGATCAAGACCCACACATCCGCCTGACAAGGGGGCTTGGACACAAAATGAACATGTTCAAGATTGAGGGCCGGAAAGATAAGAATGGAAACAAATATTTCAGTATCCGTAGCAAGGCGGCTCCACAAGATGCCCTGAAAGAACTAAGTGAACGTATTCCCGGAAAGACAAAGCGTTTTGAAGGGCATGTTGATGTCTTCAATGCTGATACTTTTGAACTTCTTCTGCAGACTGTCAGGGAAGTTGAAACTGAATTCGGAGGGTATGCATTTGTACCGCCATCATCAACATATCACCGTTTCATGTCTGGATTGCAGGGCGGGAAAATGTCCAGCAGTGCTCCGGATAGTTTTATTTCGCTCACAGAAGATTCAAAGGGTGCTGCAAAGAAGGTCAAAAGAGCAAAGACCGGAGGCAGGACGACCCTTGAGGAGCAGAAGAAGCTTGGCGGTGAACCGGACAAGTGTTCTGTATATGAAATGTTCCTTTTTCATCTTGTAGATGATGATGAAGAACTGGCACAGATATACACAGAATGTCGTGAAGGAAGCCGTGTTTGTGGAAACTGTAAACTCCTTGCAGCTGAAAAGACTGAAAAATTCCTTAGAGAACATCAGGAACTACGTGAACTTGCCAAAGACAAACTCGATGATTATGGATTATAAATTTAACAGGTGTAATAATGAGCTCCCAGTATAACCTTACATCCAATGAGAAGAATGTATTGATCGCATTGGAAAATCTAAACGATGCAAACCCCAGCGAGCTGGCTGAAAAATCAGCGATGAAAATGGAAACTGCGATGCAGGCTGCTTTTTTGCTTGAAGAGAGAGGACTTGCACAGGTAGAGGAGACAATAACAGAGGTCTTCGAACTTAGTGATGAAGGGAAGAAATATGCTGAAGAAGGACTTCCTGAAAGACAGATCATTAATTCCATTTCCGAACCCATAGCTATGGATGAGCTTAAGAAGAAGTTCAATCCAGCAGTAGTGGGTATCGCAACCGGGTGGTTACGCCGTAAAGGATGGGCAGGCATCGAAAAGGGCATGATAGTTCCCACCGGAAATGCTGAGATTGGTGTAGATGAGCTGGTTTTGAAGGCATTTGCCGGAGAAGAGCGGACATGCGATGATTTGGGCGTTGACCAGAATATCGTAAACGATCTGATCAAACGCAAACTTGTGGTAAAGAGTGAGAACAAACAAAGAAAACTCATAATCACTCCCAAGGGTGAGGAACTTGTTGCAGCAGGCATTACTGTTGAGGAGGAACTTGCACAGATAACTTCTGAACTCTTGAAAAGTGGTGAGTGGAAGAGCAAGAAGTTCAGACCTTATAACATTCATACGGCTCCAAAACCAATATACGGGGCAAAGATACACCCATATCAGCGCCTGATCGATCAGATGAGGCGTATTTTTCTGGACATGGGATTCACTGAGATCAAAGGTGATGCCATTCAGAGTTCTTTCTGGAACTTCGATTCACTGTTCCAGCCACAGGACCACCCTGCAAGGGAAATGCAGGATACATTCCACCTTTCCAGCAGATCGGAACTTCCTGAAGAATACAAGGATAACGTGTGTGCAATGCATGAACATGGTGGAGACACGCAGTCCACCGGATGGGGCAGCAAATGGAGTGAAGAAGTAGCCTGTAAGAACGTGTTGAGGACACATACAACAGCACTGACCATCAAGTACCTTGCAGACAATCCCGAACCTCCGATAAAGGCTTTTTCAATAGACAGGGCTTACCGCAGGGAAACCATCGACCCGACACACACACCGGAATTCGAGCAACTTGAAGGTGTTGTAATGGATCGGGATATGTCATTCTCAAATCTTCTGGGATGCCTTGCTGAGTTCTATCACAGGATGGGTTTTGAAGATGTTCGCTTCAGACCCGGATATTTCCCATATACCGAGCCAAGTGTTGAGCCCGAGGTATACGTAGATGGCCTTGGATGGATTGAGCTTGGAGGAGCAGGTGTTTTCAGAAAAGAGGTCACACATCCTCTGGGAATCAAATATCCGGTACTTGCCTGGGGACTTGGTGTCAGCCGTCTTGCTATGCTGAAGTTAGGACTTAAGGACCTGCGTCAGTTATATCATTCTGACATCGACTGGCTCCGCAAGAGCGAGGTATGCCAGCTCTGAACTGGCATCCATTATTTTATTTTCATCTTTTTGTGATTATTTTTGCCAGCAGGGATTTTTCAATATCTACTGCATTTGCAGGACAAAGCTCGCGGCAACAATAGCATAGTATGCATTTTTCTTTGTTGATCACAAGGTGCTTATCAATTTCTTCTATTGCATGAGCAGAACAGTTCATAGCGCATGCACCACAAAGAACACATCTGGATGTATCTATCTTTGGCCTTATTTCAAAATATCTGCCAAAGAACTTTGTCATAAAAGGTGGAATATTGAACAGTATACCTCCACTTGAAGGCTTATAATTTATTTTTACATCTTCAGGATTAACTCCTATAACTCCTGGTTCAGGTTCACCAAAACCTCTTTCCAGGGCTGCAATTGTGGTTGGAACCGTCACTGGATTGATGCCCATTATACCCGAAGCTATCACATCAAGTGAAACAGAATCATAGGATGCCATTATTACACCTGTCTTCACCGGACTGCCATGCGAAGGACCGTTGCCTTCCATGCCTACCACGCCATCCATGACTGCCAGGTGAGGTTTTGCAATCGAGTACAGGTCAATGACCGCCTCTCCAAATAATTTTCTTTCAGCCAAGAGGTGCATTTCCTTTCGGGTTCTAAGAGGCAGTGCCCCGAACATGTTCTTGACAGCACCTGTGTAGTAGGTCAGTTCATGGGTTTTCATTTTTGGAAGTGATATGATCACATCTGCATCCATAACTGCCTTTGAAAGGTGTAGCTTTGGAAAATGCATTGCCCCCGGGACGTCAATTTCTGCATAGCCTGCCGTCTGAAAATTAATGAGCTCAACATCATGTTTCTTTGCCACATCTTCAATGCCCGATATCCTGAATGCATCAGCTGTTGCTCCTGGATGAATCATGCCAGAACCATCACCAATGACCGGTATGCCTCCAGCCTCCTGCACAAGTTCACACATGGCAGCAACAATTGAAGGATGAGTTGTTACGGCATCCTCTGGTTTGCGGGCAGCGAGAACATTGGGTTTCAGGAGTACACGGTCACCTTTGAAAATTATGGATTTGAGGCCGCCAATTAGCTTGATCGCCTTTTCAACATACTCCCTGGTTTTAGAATAGTCATCACACGCTACGATAGAAACTTTGTCACCCATATGAATTAATTAAGGATACTAAGTTAAAGTAAGTATTGAAGTTTTACTTTTAGAACTAGGTATTACTAATTTAAGAATAAATTGCCTGAAAATAACATATCAGTGGCAGAAAGGAGTGATCTTACTCCTTTAAGTTGTTTTTTAATAATCTTATTGCATTGCTTCTTCTACGCTTTTCCTGATGATGTAGCCTGCTTTGTGCAGTATAGTGTCACCTATTTGTGCATCCTTTTCCATGCTTGCGGTACATGGATAGGAGTGATGAGCACTTGATATGATTTCTTTGTAGTCCTTCAGGTCAGACCATTTCAGTTTCTTGGCAACGAACCACGTTGCACCACATGGAGCATCCCTTAGTACCTGCACATGTGTGAAAATTTTGTTCACTGGATCAGTTTTGATATTTAGCAATGGACGGCCAAATCCCAATCTTACGAATTCATCTATCAGTGGTTTTCCTGTAATCTCAAGTGAGCAGAAGGGTTTTGGACATTCACATTCCACACCTTGAAATTCAAGCTTATTCTTTACCTGTTCCGCAAGGCCAGCAGGCACCAGACGAGAATCATCAACAGGAATGATGACGGCCTTTGCACCTGTCATTGCTGCAATGTCAGGAACAGCCATCAAGAGGTCCGGATGCAGGTCTATTGCAATAATAAGGTCTGATTGAGGTAGATTATCTGGAATATATTTCAGTGGCTCTTCGACAAAATCAGGAAGATCTGTGCGCAATTCAAACAGACCGACTATCAGAGGAGCAAAGCTTGCCCTGGGTTCACGGCAGTGGTCGCAAAGAGCACCACATGATACACAAAAACTATCCGAGTTGACAAGATTAGCAACAACCTTTTTTCCAAACTCACCGGAATAAAATACGCTCAAACGCATGCAACATAGTATACATATGATACTTAATAAAGTTCCCTATCTATTTTTTGATCTTTTTGTATGTACTATGCCCATGAGGTAAGAAGGTATACAGCCAATTGCTGTGCATGTTTCAAGGGAAATGCCATGTGAAGTAATATCAAGATGGTATCTGGCAAGGCTAAAAATGTCTTTAGGCAGTCCTTTTCGCCCGAGTCCTACCAGTATCAGGAAAGACTTGTTATGCATAATTTCATCTGCAATAGCTTCTGTTGTGATGGAGAATTTCTTTTCCGGTTTTGAAGTTGTCACGACCACAGAACCTAATTGGGGCTGGAATCCTTTCTTTGGCAGGTCAAAAACGAATAGGTGCTTCTTTTCATGTAAGATTCTCAGATATTTTCCGGATTCTCCAATAGTGGTTTTGTCCGCAACATAGTCCACCAGCTCATCAGGACTCATGTTAAAAGGAAAATCAAAAAGAGCAAGGGAAAATCCGAATGCATGACATATAGGTGCAGCCCTTGCGATTGCTCTATAATGAGCATCCAGCACTTTGATCTTATCATATGTATTAACGATTCCCAGTGTCAGCAATGATATCACCTTTTCTTAATTTCCAGATGCAACACAGATTGTTTACAGCTATTAAACCTGTTGCAGTTTGCATCAACATCTCATAATTCTATCTTATCGCAAGCCCTGGGATCATAATATTTCATCCATGCTTCCACTTCTGAATCCTTTCAGGTCCAGGGTGACATAAGTAAAACCTATTCCCTCTAAATAGGAAATAAGATCTTCCCGTATTTGCAATAATAAATGCATTTGATCAGGGTGAATTTCTATGCGTGCAATTTTCTGGTGCTCCCGCACCCTTAAGTCCTGAAAACCCATTTTTAAGAGAAAATCCTCTGCCATTTCCACTCTTTTAATGCCTGCCTCATTCAGGGAATCGCCATAGGGGAAACGTGAAGCAAGGCAAGGAGATGCTGACTTTTCTGTAACAGAAAGCCCAAGTTCTGCTGCAATATGCCTGATATCATCCTTATTTACATCAAATTCAATGTAAGGAGAATAAACTTTATCGCCTGCTTCTTCAATTGCCATTCTTCCCGGACGATAGGCATTGAGATCTGAAGCATTGCTCCCTTCAATGATAACATTAAAACCCAGCTCATCCTTCACGGAATTTAAGATGCCAAGGATTTCCTTTTTGCAATGATAACATCTGTTAGAGCTGTTTTCTGAAATCAGTGGCACTTCAAGTTCATTCAAATAAACAACCTTGTGTTTAATACCTATCTCTTTTGCGACCCTTTTTGCACATTCAAGTTCCCTTGCTGGGAAAGAATGAAGTTTTACAGTTACAGCCACAGCTTTTTCTCCCAGAACGCTGCGGGCTATGGATGCAAGGACAGAACTGTCCACTCCACCGGAAAAGGCAACTATGACACATTCCTTCTTAGAAATTCCATTTTTTAATAATTTCAGTTTTTCATTGACCATTTGTTGATAATATGTGGAATATTATATTAAGCATATTCTCACAAAGCATAAAATAGGATTTTGACATATACTGGTTATACTTTTAAGGATGGTGATAATATATGGCATTTTTTGGAACTAATGGAGTAAGGGGAACAGCAAACGAATATATAACTCCCCAACTGGCAATCGATGTTGCAAGAAGTTTTGGGACGTACATGGGATCAAGTGGTGTGGTTGCTATTGGCAGGGATACAAGGGCTTCAGGTGAGATGCTGAAATCCGCTGCAATTGCAGGTGCACTTTCAGCAGGTCTTACAGTTATAGATCTGGGGATATGCCCTACACCTTCTGTCCAGTACTATGTGAAAGACCATGCAGACGCGGGAATTGTTATAACTGCATCACACAATCCAAGAGAAGACAATGGAATTAAATTGATAGCTGGTGACGGAAGTGAACTTTCAAGAGAAGGGGAAACTGAGATCGAGAAGATCTACTACTCAAAGGAGTTCAATGTGGCATCCTGGGAAAAGACTGGAGACCTGCGCCATGACAGTAATGCCAATGCGTATTACCTCAGGGGCATTATTAATTCCGTGGACCATGAGCTGATACGTGAAAAAAGGTTTAAAGTTGCTGTGGATACGGGATGTGGTGCTGGCTCTGTTACTCTTCCATTCCTTCTCCAGAAACTTGGATGTGAGGTCATAACCATCAATGCTCAGGTAGATGGAACATTTCCCTGGAGAAATCCCGAGCCGACTCCTGATGTGTTAACAGAGCTTGCGGACATCGTTAAAAATTCAGGTGCTAACATGGGAGTTGCACAGGACGGGGATGCAGATCGTGCAGTATTCTTTGACGAGAATGGTAATTTCATTGAAGAAGAGGTCTTGCTTGCGATGATGGCAAAGTATGTGCTTGAAAGGAAAAAGGGTCCTGTTGTCACACCAGTCAGTTCATCATCACGTATGCTTGATGTTGCCCGGGAGGCAGGTGTTGAACTCGTATGGACTGCCGTAGGTTCTATCAATGTGGCACGCAAGATGATGGAAATTGACGGGGTCTTTGGTGGTGAGGGTAACGGAGGTTTGATCTTCCCGGAACACCAGTATTGCCGTGATGGTGCTATGGCGTGTGCCAAGTTTTTGGAAATCATCGCAAACGGACAAAATTTGTCTGAACTTGCAAGTAGTGTACCGCTCTACTTTAACTCAAAGACCAAGGTCACGGCAGAAAACCTTCAGAGCAGCATGGAGAATGTCAAAAAGGAAGTCCTCTCAAAAGACAACAAAGTTGACACAACAGATGGTGTAAAAGTATGGTATGATGACGGTTGGGTACTTATCAGACCATCCGGAACCGAGCCAATAATCCGGATATTTGCAGAATCAAAAACAAAGGAAAGGGCAGATGCCCTGATGAACGAAGGCGTTGAACTGGTAAACCGCTCTAAGTGATCAGGCCTTGCCTCTGGATTCTCCAAGAACGATTCCCGTTGCAATTAAGTGAGCCACCCTCAGTGGCTCAGGGATATTGCTTCTTGTTGATGAAACCTGAACTATCCTGGCAGCCATTTTTGCTTCTATCCCGCTACATTGTATGAAAACGGGATTAGACCTGTCTTTTGTGATTACTTCAATGATGCTGCCAGCTTTTTTGATAATTTTCATTCTTTTTTCACTTTCCGGCAGGTGAATAAGAGCTGCTTCCATTTTTTTAAGATCTGGAAGGTCCCGCATGAGTACTATTACTGGAATACTTGTTTCCTGGTTCAGGTGAACGATATCCACAGGGTTAAAGCCTCCGTAGGTGACACCATCAAGCATTATTGCCCGAATTTGCGGGAAATGCTTACTTTTACGTACCATTTCAATGATACGATCGGTTGCATCCATGCCATCGCGGATTATCTCTGAGCGAAGCACGCCATCAAGCCACATGCCACCACGGAAGAAGGCCCCAACTATTGTGATAGTATCCGCTATAAGTGCAGAGTCATCTATCCCCAATATACGAATCTCATCTTTTATGTGGAAACGTGCTTTCACAAAAAACATTATAAAAAAAGCAATAGAAGTATCTTACCATCAGGAATGCTTAAATAAACATTCCTTCAGGCAGAACTTCCGTTTCGTTTTCTCTTTTTGTCATTACTTTCTGCACGGATTCAAGGAAATCATCCATGCATATGATCTCTTTATCAAAGCGAACAGCAAGCATACCTGCCTCCATAGCAATTGCATTCAGGTCTGCACCACTTGCATTCTCTGTAAGTTTGGCCAGTTTCTTAAAGTCGATATCATCTGCAATGGACATGAAACGGGTGTGTATCTTAAAGATATTCTCACGGGCTCCTTCATCTGGCATTGGCACATTGACGATCCTGTCAAATCTTCCAGGTCTGAGTATCGCAGGGTCAAGGACATCGATCCTGTTTGTGGCTGCAACTATCTTTACATCGCCCCTGTTGTCAAAACCATCCATTTCTGCCAGCAGTTGCATGAGGGTTCTCTGGACTTCACGGTCTGCGCCGTTGGTGTCATTAAGACGCCTTGAAGCTATTGCATCCAGCTCATCTATAAAGATGATACTTGGAGATTTTTTCCTTGCCATCTCAAAGATCTCCCTGACAAGTTTTGCACCATCACCTATGTACTTCTGAACCAGTTCAGAACCAACTACTCTTATGTATGTCGCTTCTGTTCTGTGCGCAACGGCCTTTGCCAGCAAGGTCTTTCCTGTTCCTGGCTCTCCGTAGAGCAGAACACCCTTTGGAGGGGTGATGCCTATGCGCGTGAAAGATTCCGGTTTTGTCAAAGGTAATTCAACAGATTCTATCAGTTCCTGTATCTGATCATCCAGTCCTCCGATATCCTCATAGTTAACATCCTGTGAATCCAATACTTCCATTGCTGAAACAGCAGGATCTTCACTTGCAGGTATGATCTCCACAATGGCAAGTGTTTGCTGGTTCAATGCAACTTTTGCACCTGGAACCAGTGAGTCCTCGTTCAGATATTGTGATACGTTAACCATGAACTGCGGTCCGGTGGAACTTCTCACAAGGACCTTTTCCTCACTTATAACATCCATTATGGTTGCAACTACAAGAGGTACGGTCTTCAGGCGGTCGATCTCTGCCTGTAATCTGCGTACTTCACGTTCATATTTAAGTTTCTGACTCTCTATAAAACGTTTTTCAGATTCTACCTGATCACATTGTTCTTTCAGTAGATTATTCCTGGATTCTAGCTGTCTCATGCGGTCAAGCAGATATTTGGAAAAATCTTCCTCATTATCTGAACCAACATAGTCATAGTCTGCCTTATTCACAGAGGTAAAATCGTACCTTCTATGCTCAAAGTCACTGTCAGTGGTCTCGCTCATGTGTCTCCGAATACTATTTAAGTGCAAACGGTATATAGCCCTTTCGTAAAGAAGAGCTTAGACCATTTATGAGTTGAGATCTATGCAGTGTGAAATATGTGGCGCTGAAATAAGAGGCGAATCTTTTAAAGTTAGCATTGATGGAAGTGAACTTACTGTATGTGGAAGATGTTCACAACATGGAAAGTCAACTGGCAAGCGTGCTCCTGTATCAAGGAAAATTGCACCTGTTAGTCGTAGCCCAATGGCATCTGGAACCCGCAGACCTCCCAAAAAGGCTCCTGAAATGGTAGTCGACGAGCTTATTGATGACTATGGTCATGCTATAAGGGAAGCCAGGGAACGTAAGAAATGGTCACATGATCAGCTGGCTTCAAAGATCAAGGAAAAAGCAACGTTGCTCAAGAAGATCGAGCGCGAGGAAATTACTCCTGAGGATGATGTCCTTCACAAGATCGAAAAAGCCCTTGACCTCCGGCTTACAGAAAAAACCGGTGACAGTGACTGGAGTGGCGACCGTCTTAACCGTGGTACCACACTTGGCGATATTGTAAATATAAAACGTAAATAAGGACAATTAGTGATAAAAATGAGCCTTGACACTAAAAAACTGGGATTTATAGGAACCGGAAAAATGGGCAGCGCATTAATATACGGAATATGCAATGCCGGGCTCTTTTCCCCATCCAATGTATATGCAAGTGATCTTTATGAACCATCTCTTGATGCATTGAAGCAAAATGCAGGTATCAATGTGTCCACTGATAATAAAGTCACAGTCGTTAACTCTGACGTGATTGTACTTGCAGTCAAGCCACAGATACTCCGAAAAGTGATGGCATCCATAAAGGATGACATTACTGAAGACAAGTTGATAATCTCTATTGCTGCCGGTGTCAAACTGGATGATATTGAAAAAGAATTCAACGAAGGAACTCGTGTTGTAAGGGTTATGCCAAACATAGCAGCAACAGTTGCAGAGGCTGCTTCTGCTATCACCCAGGGAAAGAATGCATCAAAAGAAGATGCTGAGGATGCACTTGCAATATTCCGTTCAGTTGGGAGTGCAATTCAGGTTTCTGAGAATCTCATGGATGCCGTGACCGGTCTTTCTGGCAGTGGTCCTGCCTACATATTCCCGATAATAGAGGCAATGGCAGATGGCGCTGTATACGAAGGACTGGACAGAGCCAGTGCACTGATTCTTGCAGCTCAGACAGTAATTGGTGCTGCAAAAATGGTACTTGATACTGGCATGCACCCCGGTGAGCTCAAAGACATGGTGACTTCGCCAGCAGGAACGACTATTCGTGGTGTTCGTGTTCTGGAAGAAAGCGGTGTAAGAGCAGCTTTTATGAATGCAGTGATCGAGTCATCAGTCCGTTCAAAAGAACTAGCCAAATAATTCTTATCCATAAAACCATATGTATATCTCTCAAAATAGAAAAGTTTATTACATTAAAAAGTTTTAATATAATGGAGTTAGGGGATCCACACATTAGGTGTGGGAAGTTAAAAATGTAGTTCAAGAGATATACATATGGAAAAACTATACAAGGGGATTTTTTGTAATGGGGATTGACATTAAGTCTTTTGCTGTAATTCGAGGGGATAATGCTGACAAGGTCAATGTAGCATTATATGATCTTGAGCACTATGGACGAATTAGGTTTGCATCAAAACCTAAAAGAATTGAACCACTTTATGCTGATAACCTTCTTGTCAGTGTTGCAGGTGTGCCACTTAAGGCTAAATGTAATTCAGCAGCATTGGTGGAACTCGACAACAATGCAGGTGCTGCAATTAGTAAGTTAAGAAAGATACATCCGCCTGCTCATGTGGTAATAGTAAGTCCAAGGCATGATGTTTATGAAGAACTCATGGATAAGTCCGAACTTTATCCTGAGTTTGAGCGCAATTTTGAACCTCAACACTATTAGAATAATGAATTTATCTCAAAAAGAATCCGTAACATCTGTAACTTTGCTTATTTCTTTTAGTTTTCTAACGTAGCTTGGAAGACTCTCAACATCTTTTATTTCTTTTTGGACCAGGGCAATGATCAAATCTCTTATCCTTGTTTCTGGATTTGAATCCAATGATTGGAGATTTTCTACAAGCTTTGAAGCCAGTATATTTCCTCTTCTATCCCAGTCAGTAAGAATAACTATTTTTTGACCACTTTCTGCCAATTTCTCGCAGAAATTGATGAGGGAGTGATGGGTGGCAAGACGGAAATTTCCCTTCAGACCCAAGGTCTTAAGGGCAAGAATGTCTCTTTTACCTTCAACCACAATTATTGAATCTTGCATAGCAAGTTCCTGTAATTCATCCAATAGTTCTTCGATCATTTCCAGTCTTTTCTGATAAACTGCAAAAGGCGCTTTTAATGGTCTTTTAGAATTTTTGTTTCTTCTTTGCATGAAAATGTCCGTGTCTATTCTTTTAAAATACAGATTAGAGTTGCTTTTCATCAGATTAAAGACTAACCTTTGAATACAGGACGTAAATCTTTCAAAAAATGTGCATAACTAAGATAGTTATTAATAAGTAAATGCCCTGCCGTGACTGCTCCCACGACTAAAGTGCGTGGGCTTCTACGGTTGTTATGCCGACAGATTGCAATCCCAATCTGAGAATATTGATAGCTGTATTGTGGTCACGGTCTAAAACCAGACCGCAGTGAGGGCAATTATGTATTCTCACTGCTAATGATTTTTCAACTAACAGACCACACTTTGAACACATCTTAGAAGTATTTGCAGGATTGATCAATACAATTGAAGAACCAGCACTTTCAGCCTTGTACTTCGTTGCAGAGATTAACATATTCCATGCGGCATCTGATATGCTTTTTGCAAGACTGTGATTTTTAAGCATGTTTTTGATGTTTAAATCCTCAAAAGCTATGAAGGAATAAT